>JAAUYI010026345.1_pt1 | contig 62049 bp, 79 predicted proteins | sample 7278041 | NCBI WGS metagenome assembly JAAUYI01 (sample SAMN14350216, study PRJNA611818) | marine sediment metagenome | isolation source: surface marine sediment (0.6m) | place: French Polynesia: Moorea | collected 2018-08
GAAAGAGAAGGTTTTATATCATGAACTTAAAGCTACGCAGAATATGATAAAAGTGTCAACCCCTAAATTTTGTACAAAAACAAAAAATTTTACTCTACTAAATCAGTATCTATAACTGTTCCATCATCAAATTTAGAAGAACGATTTTCATAACTTTGATTTTGTTGACTATAAACACTTTGACCTATTTCCATTAATTGTTTTTCTAAATTTGCTGTTTGTTCTTTAATTTCATCGAAGTTTTCTTCTTGTATTGCTGTTCTAATTTTTGTAATTAATTTAGTAACTTGTTCTTGTTTTTCATCTGTAATTTTTGTTTCAAGTTCTTTCAATTGTTTTTCGCTTTGATAACATAAAAGATCTGCTTGATTTTTTAAATCTACCTTTGTTCGCTTTTCTTTATCTTGGTTTGATGTAGCTTCAGCTTCTTGAACCATCTTTTCTACATCATTTTTGTCTAAAGTTGAAGCATTTTTTATAGTAATTGATTGTTCTTTTCCTGTTCCTTTATCTTTTGCTTTTACAGATAAAATCCCATTAACATCAATATCAAAAGTAACTTCAATTTGAGGAACTCCACGAGGAGCAAGAGGAATACCATCTAATCGAAAATTACCTAAACTTTTATTATCACTAACAAACTCACGTTCACCTTGTAATACATGAATTTCAACATTAGTTTGATTTTCTACTGCTGTTGAAAAAATTTCTGATTTTTTTGTTGGTATTGTACTATTTCTTGGAATAACTTTTGTCATAACTCCACCTAAAGTTTCTACTCCTAAAGATAATGGAGTTACATCTAACAATAAAATATCTTTTACTTCTCCTGATAAAACACCACCTTGAACTGCTGCTCCAATTGCAACTACTTCATCCGGATTAACTGTTTGATTTGGTATTTTACCAGTTAATTCTTTAACTAAAGATTGAACAGCAGGAATACGTGTTGAACCACCTACCATTACTACTTCATCTATACTTGTTTTTTCTAAATGTGCATCATTTAATGCAGTTTCGACTGGAATTTTACAGCGAACTATTAGTTCTTCACATAATTGTTCAAACTTTGTTCTTGTAATTGTAGTTTCAATATGCTTAGGTCCTGTTTCATCTGCTGTAATAAATGGTAAATTAATAACCGTTTCAGTTAACGTTGACAATTCTACTTTTGCTTTTTCTGCTGCTTCAGTTAACCGTTGAAGAGCTTGAGCATCTTTAGTTAAATCAATTTGATATTCATTGAAAAAATTCTCAAGTAAAAACTTAACAATTTTTCTATCAAAATCGTCACCGCCTAAATGTGTATCTCCTGAAGTAGATAAAACTTCAAAAACACCGTCACCAACTTCTAATAAAGAAACATCAAAAGTTCCACCTCCTAAATCAAAAACTAAAATAGTCTCATTATTTTTTTTATCTAAACCATAAGCTAAGGATGCAGCAGTTGGCTCATTAATAATTCTTAAAACTTCTAAACCAGCAATTTTTCCAGCGTCTTTTGTAGCTTGACGTTGTGAATCATTAAAATAAGCAGGAACAGTAATCACAGCTTTTTCTGCTGATTGACCTATATATTTACTTGCATCTGTGCTAAGTTTTCTTAACACTTGAGAAGAAAGTTCTTCAGGACTAAATTCTTTGTTTAAAATTGGACAAATTACCTTAACATTACCTTTTGAATTTTCTTTAATTTTATAAGAGACTTGAGTTGATTCTTCTTTAACTTCATTAAATTTAGAACCAATAAAACGTTTAATTGAAAAAAATGTATTTTCTGGATTAATTACTGATTGACGTTTGGCAATTTGACCAACTAATAATTCTTCTTTTTTTGTATATGCCACAATAGAAGGAGTTGTTCTTAAACCTTCGCTATTAGAAATAACCGTCGGTGTTCCACCTTCCATTACAGCTATTACTGAATTTGTTGTACCTAAATCGATTCCAAGAATTTTGTTCATATAAGTTTCCTCCTTTTATTAATATTTTAATTTCTATTGTTAATTTTTGAAAGGAGAAATACCGTACTTTTTTTAAGTTAAATGGTATATTGTTCATACTAGACATAAGAGTGCCTTTTAACTACATTTAACTTAAGCTGTAAGCTGTAAATAAAATATTCAAATTATTAAAAGTTTATAAAGATTTATAATAGCTAAAAAATTATTAAAATTTTGGAGTAAGAATATGTGTATTGGGTTAATTGGTAATAAAGTAGGTATGACTCAAATTTTTTATGAAGAAGGTCTAGCAATTCCAGTCACAATAATACGTGTAGGACCTTGTTTAGTTACAAAAATAAAAACAACACAAACTGATGGTTATAATGCCATTCAAATTGGTTATCAACAAGTACCTGTTAAAAAATTAACAAAACCTCAGTTAGGGCATTTAAAAAAAGTAGAAATACCTCCATTAAAGTATCTAGTTGAATATGGTATTGAAAATATAGAACAATTTCAAGTTGGTCAAACTTTAACAACTAATAATTTTAGTATTGGACAATTAGTAAATATTAGTGGAGTTAGTATTGGGAAAGGATTTAGTGGAAATATAAAACGTCATAATTTTAAACGGGGTCCAATGACACATGGTTCTAAAAACCATAGAGCTCCAGGTTCTATTGGACCAGGTACAACTCCTGGTCGTGTTTTTCCAGGAAAAAAGATGCCTGGTCAATATGGTGCAAAAAAAGTTACAATTTTAAAATTAAAAGTTTTAGAAATAGATACTAATGAAAATCTTATGGTTGTAAAGGGTAATGTACCAGGTAAACCAGGTAATTTACTAAAAATTATACCTTCTAAATAAAAAATAATATGAAATTCTAAAGAATTATTAAATATATGACAATTAAGAAGACTCTTAAAATTTTAAATAAGACTATTAATGAAAAAGATTCTCAAAATCAATCAATTGAGTTAAATTTAACTCTACCAAATTCTTATAATTCTGAAAATATACAAATTAAAAGTAATTATTTAATTTATAGGGCTTTAAAAAAACAACAAGTTAATCAACGTCAAGGAACAACAAATACTAAAACACGTTCTGAAGTTAAAGGGGGTGGTCGAAAACCCTGGAAACAAAAAGGAACTGGTCGGGCAAGAGCAGGATCAACGCGTTCGCCACTATGGAGAGGAGGAGGAGTAATATTTGGACCAAAACCTAAAACTTTTAAACAAAAAATGAATCAAAAAGAGTGGCAATTATGTTTAAAATTATTACTAATTAATAAATATAAAAATATTACTGTAATAGATTTTTCGAAGTTAAATTTTTCTAAAACAAAAGAGATTTTAAGCTTGATTGAAAGTTTTATACCTACTCCTTTTCGAAGAGTTTTAATTATTACTCCAAAATTTAACAAAGATTTTTATCGTGTCACTAAAAATTTAAAACATATTCAATTATTACAAGCAAATTGTTTAAATATACAAGATGTTTTAATAGCACAACATATACTTGTTAGTAAAGAAACATTAAAAATAATAGAGGAAACTTATAATGGTCTCGGCATTAAAAAAATATCAGAATATTGAACAAATCAAATATCCTTTAATTACCGATAAAACAACTAGATTATTAAGTAATAACCAATATACATTTATTGTTGATCCTAAAATTTCAAAAATTGAAATAAAACAAGCTTTAGAATTTCTGTTTGATATTGAAATTATCAAAGTAAATACACTTCATTTATCAATTAAAAAACGTAGAGTTGGAAAATTTACTGGGACAAAGTCTCATTATAAAAAAGCAATAGTAAAATTAGCTAAAGGTTATAGTATTAAACTATTTTCTCAAAATTAACATAATTTTAACCAAAGATTAAAAATGTATGACAATTCGTATATTGAAAACAAATACTCCTGGAACAAGAACCACAGTTCTTCCCAGTTTTAAAGAAATTACTAAAAATAAACCAGAAAAAAGTTTACTTCAAAGAATGCATCGGCGAAAAGGAAGAAATACCAATGGCCGTATTACAATTCGACATAAAGGAGGAGGTCATAAAAGATTATATAGAAAAATTGATTTTAAACGAAATAAATATAACGTTGAAGGTAAAATTTCTGCTATTGAGTACGATCCAAATCGAAACGCAAGAATAGCACTTGTTTATTATAATGACGGAGAAAAACGCTATATTATTTGTCCTAATAACTTATCGATTGGTTCAACAATTCAATCGGGTGAAAATGTTGAACCTAATCTTGGGAATAGTTTACCTATAGGAAATATTCCATTAGGAACTTTTATTCACAATATTGAATTAGTTCCAACTAGAGGAGGAAAAATTGTTCGAATGGGTGGATGTTCTGCTCGAATATTAGCGAAAGAAGGCAATTACTCAACTATTCGATTACCTTCGAAAGAAATCCGATTAATTCATAAGAATTGTTATGCAACTATAGGTATTGTCAGTAATCGAGATGCTTCAAATAGAGTACTAGGCAAAGCTGGACGAAAACGTTGGTTAGGTATTCGACCTACAGTTCGAGGTTTAGTAATGAATCCATGTGATCACCCACATGGAGGTGGGGAAGGTCGAGCTCCGATAGGGCGTGTGAGACCCTATACACCTTGGGGAAAAGCAGCATTAGGAGTTAAAACACGAAAAAGAACTAAATATAGCGATATTTTTATTATACGTCGACGAAAATAAACAATAAATCTGTTATAAAAAATATATTAAATAAATACAAATATGGGAAGATCACTTAAAAAAGGACCTTTTATTGCTTATCATTTATTAAAAAAAATTAACAAAATGAATGCAAAAGGTGAAAAAAAAGTAATTAAAACTTGGTCAAGATCCTCAACAATAATACCAATTATGATTGGTCATACAATTGCAGTACATAATGGAAAACAACATGTCCCTATTTTTATTTCAGAACAAATTATAGGACATAAGCTTGGTGAATTTATTGTTACTAGAAATTTTCGATCACATACAAAAAACAATAAAAAAGTAAAATCAAAACGAAAATAAATATGACATTAAATGAGCAATATAATAAGGCAACAGCAACAGGAAAATATATACGAATCTCACCACATAAAGTTCATCGAGTTTTAGATCAAATTCGAGGACGATCTTATCAAGAAGCATTAATGATTTTAGAGTTTTTACCTTATAAAGCTTGTGATCCAATTTGGAGAGTCTTAAATTCAGCAGCAGCAAATGCCCAAAATAATCTAAATTTAAAAAAACAAAATTTATATATAAAAAAAATCTTTGCTGATAAAGGACCAACTTTAAAACGAATTAGACCTCGAGCACAAGGTAAAGGATATAAAATCCTTAAACCTACTTGTCACATTACGGTAATTTTAGAATGTATTTAAAAACAGTTAAGAAGTTTAAAATGTATTTAAAATATGGGACATAAAACACATCCTTTAGGGTTTCGATTAGGAATTACACAACAGCATCGTTCAACTTGGTATTCTAAATTAAGAGAATATTCTCAATATATTCAGGAAGATTATGCGCTCCGTCATGTTATTTTCCAATTTTTTAAAAAATATTCGATAAAATCAACTGGAATCACAGATATATACATAAATCGTAATAATACCGGAAATAAAATTAACTTAGAAATTCAAACAGCAAAACCTGGTATTATTGTTGGTGAATTAGGTAAAAGTTTAGAATATCTTGATAAAACTCTTGCAAAAGCATTACCAACAAAAAAAACAATAATACATATTACTGAAATAACAGATATTAGTAAGCATGCTGATTTAGTAGCAGATATGTTAGTTCTTCAATTAGAAAATCGTATTCCATTCCGACGTGCAATGAAACGTATTCTTGAATATGTTCAGAAAGAAAAAATCCAAGGTATTAAAATTCAAATTGCTGGTCGATTAAATGGAGCTGAAATTGCACGTACCGAATGGGTACGAGAAGGACGAGTGCCTTTACAAACATTAAAAGCAAACATTGATTATTCATATAAAACAGCGCAAACAATTTATGGTATTTTAGGGATAAAAATTTGGATTTTTAAAGGAGATATTTTATTATAATGGTAAAAATTTTTTAATTAATTTAACTTCAAAATTATATGCTTAGTCCAAAAAGAACAAAATATCGTAAAGAACATAGAGGTCGACTAAAAGGAAAAGCAAGTAGTGGAAATAAATTACAATTTGGACACTATGGATTACAAGCTTTAGAACCAACTTGGATAACATCACGGCAAATAGAAGCCACACGTCGAACCATTACACGTTATACTAGAAGAGGAGGAAAATTATGGATTAATATTTTTCCAGATAAACCGGTTACAGCTAGAGCAGCAGAATCACGAATGGGTTCTGGAAAAGGAGCCCTTGATTATTGGGTTGCTGTTGTTAAACCTGGTACAATATTATTTGAATTGAGTGGTGTTTCTCCAATAATAGCAAAAGAAGCTTTGAAAATTGCATCATCAAAACTACCAATTAAAGTTAAATTTGTTATAAATAAAAACAAAAAAGAAATATGAATTTTAAAGTTATAAACGAAATTAAAAGTTTCGATACTAAACAATTAGAAAAAGAAATAATTGCAACAAAAAATCAATTATTTGAATTACGCTTTAAAAAAGCAACCCGTCAATCTTTTCAATCTCATAGTTTTACTCATTTAAAATACAAGTTGCGCTTACTTTTAATGTTTCAAAATATTAAAAATCCTTCAATAAAAAAAAGACGTAAAAAATTACTATCTAAAAGAATAAAAATTTAACACTATAGAATATGTCAAAAACAGAAAAAATTGGAATTGTTATTAGTAATAAAATGGACAAAAGTATAATTGTTGAAGTTGATTATCGTTACCGAGACTCCATTTATTCCAAAATAATTGTTCAGACGAAACGTTATATGGCTCACGATGAAAAAAATGAATGTAATATTGGAGATAAAGTTTTGTTACAACCGAGTCGTCCATTAAGTCGAAAAAAACGTTGGATTGTAAAATATATTTTAAATAAATCAATAATATCTAATACATAAACTTAAAATTTTGTTATGATACAACCACAAACGTATTTAACAATTGCTGATAATACCGGTGCAAAAAAAATAATGTGTATTTGTGTTTTAGGGGGAACTCGACAATATGGAAGAGTTGGTGATATCATAATCGGAGTAGTAAAAGAAGCAATACCTAATATGGTTATTAAACGTTCAGATATTGTACGAGCAGTTATTGTTAGAACCAAAAAAGCTATTAAAAGAAAAGATGGAACAATCATTAAGTTTGATGATAATGCAGCTGTAATTATAAATATTGAAAAAAATCCTAGAGGAACTCGAATCTTTGGACCTGTAGCACGCGAAATACGTGATAAAGATTTTACCAAAATTGTTTCTTTAGCCCCTGAGGTATTATAAATGAAAAAATTACTAAAAAAAAAAATAAAACTACATATTAAGCTTAAAGATAAAGTTAAAATTATATCTGGTCAAGAAAAAGGAAAAATTGGAATTGTAAAAAAAATTATTCAAAAAAAAAGTCAAGTAATAATTAAAGGAATTAATATTAAAAACAAGTATTTTAAACGAAGTAGATCTGATGAGAATGGGATGATTAAAAAGTTAGAATTTCCAATACATAGTTCTAATGTTTTAAAATACGAGGAATAATAGACTATGAAAAATGAACGTATTACGAAACCGTTAAATTTACTTTATAAAGAACAAATTGTTCCTAATTTGTACAAAAATTTTAATTTTAGTAATAAGCATCAAGTGCCTAAAGTAATAAAAATTCAAATTAATAGAGGATTAGGTGTTGATGCACAAAACACAACAATATTAAAAAAATCAATAGAAGAATTTCGAAGTATTACAGGTCAACAACCAATTATTACGAACGCTAAAAAGTCTATCGCAACATTTAAAGTCCGTGAAAATATGAATTTAGGAGTTACAGTAACTTTACGAAAACAGAAAATGTATTCTTTTTTAGAAAAATTGATTCATTTAGTTTTACCCAGAATTCGTGATTTTCGCGGATTAAGCTCACAAGGTTTCGATCGCGATGGAAATTTTAATTTCGGTCTTCGTGATCAATTAGTATTCCCTGAAATAACATATGATATGATTGATCAAACTCGTGGTCTCAATATTACCATTGTTACTTCTGCAAAAAATAAAGAACAAGGTTATGCACTTTTAAAAGAATTTGGTTTTCCGTTAATCGAATAAAAAGGGAGAAAAAAATGATAAGAGATAGCGTTTCTGATATGTTAACAAGAATTCGAAATGCAAATATGGTAAAACACCAAATTGTACAAATACCAAAAACTAAGCTAACTTTATCTATTACAAAAATCTTAAAACAAGAAGGATATATTAAAAGTTTTGAGGAATTTACAGATAATAACACAAAAATGCTGTTGCTTTGTTTAAAGTATCAAGGTTTGAAAAGACAACCTGTAATTACTTCCTTAATTCGCATTAGTAAACCTGGATTAAGAATTTATGTGAATAATAAAAATATTCCTAATGTTTTAGATAATTTTGGTATAGCAATAATTTCAACCTCACAAGGAGTTATTACAAATCATAAAGCAAAAAATCTAAAAATTGGTGGTGAAATTTTATGTTATATTTGGTAAAAAGAAAAAAAGGTAAGAATAATGTCTAGAATTGGAAAATTAAAAATAAATATACCTTCTCAAGTAACTGTTACTTTTCTAGATCAAGTGATTTCTATTTCAGGACCGCATGGAAAATTAACAAAAAAAATTTCTGATTTAATAATTTTAACAATTACAGAAAAAACGATTATTTTAACTCCAGTAAATAATTCTCGTCAAGCTCGAGCTTTGTTTGGATTATCTAGAACACTAATAAATAATATGGTAATTGGAGTATGTGATAAATTTGAGCGTCGACTTGAAATGAAAGGTGTTGGATATCGCTCTCAAATTCAAAATAACACTATAATTTTAAATTTAGGATATAGTCATCAAATAGTTATTCCAATTCCATCAAAAATTGAAGTTTTAGTAGAATCAAACGTTAATTTAATTATTACTGGAATTGATAAAGAAAGTGTAGGGCAATTAGCAGCTTTAATTCGTAGTAAAAGAAAACCTGAACCTTATAAAGGTAAAGGGATTTTATACAAAGGTGAAATTATTAAACGAAAAGTAGGAAAATCTGGTAAATAAATGGGGAAAAGAGAAAAAAGAAAAATTATTGGAACAGCAATTCGACCACGATTTCTTGTTTTTCGTTCACATAAACATATTTATGCTCAAATTATTGATGATTTATCTTCTCAAATACTTCTTTCATGTTCAACAGTTGAAAAAGAAATTAAATCGCAATTAAAATCTACATCTACTATTGAAGCATCCAATATTGTTGGCAAAACTTTAGGAAAACGACTTTTGTCTAAAAATATTAATAGTGTTGTCTTTGATCGCAATAATAAACCATTTCATGGACGAATTAAAGCGGTGGCTGAAGGAGCACGAAATATTGGTATTAATTTTTAAATTAATCATTCCTATTTGTATACATTAAAATAAAAATATATTTTATGAGTAAAAATTCAAAATTTTTAGCCAAAGAAAAAAATGTTACACAAATTCGGCGTAATAAAAAAATTAACGAAAAAAAAATTCGATGGGAACAACGTGTTATTCAAATTTTAAGAGTTGTAAAAGTAGTAAAAGGAGGAAAAAAGTTAAGTTTTCGTGCAACAGTAATTGTGGGAAATCGAAATAGTCAAGTTGGCGTTGGAATAGGAAAAGCTGACGAAGTAAGTACTGCAATACAAAAAGCTGTAAATCAAGGAAAAAAAAATTTAATACAAATTCCTTTAACCAAAACTAGAACAATTCCTCATAGTATTTCTGGTATTGATGGTGCTTGTAAAGTTTTAATTCGCCCTACTAGTGCAGGAACAGGAGTTATTGCTGGAAGTTCTATTCGAATTGTTTTAGAATTAGCTGGTATTCAAAATATATTAGCCAAACAACTTGGAGGAAATAATTTATTAAATAATGCTCGTGCTACAATCATTGCATTAAAGGCTTTAAAAACAGCACAACAAGTAACGCAAGAACGAGAAAATCCATTAGAAACTTTAACCAAATTTACTACAAAATGAGTATCTCATCACAAACTCAAAAAAATCTTTCATTACAATCACGACTTTTATTAACAATAAGTTTACTTACTTTAGTAAGAATTGGAACTTTTATTCCAGTTCCTTATATTAGCAAAGATATTTTTATAAGTTTATTTCAAACAAGTAAGTCTTCTACAAATACATTTACTCAAATTTTAAATAGTTTTTCAGGAGCTACAAATAGTTCATTTGGATTATTAAGTTTAGGAATTTTACCATACATTAATGCTTCAATAATTATTCAGTTGCTAACAACTATTATTCCAGCATTATCTAATATGCAAAAAGAAGAAGGTGAATATGGACGTCGAAAACTTACAGATTATGTTCGTTATTTAACTTTTATTTGGGCTATTATTGAAAGTATTGTTTTAGCTTATAGTTTAAAAGAATTTATTTTTGAGTGGAATCTAGAAATTTGTATTGTAATTAGTATTAGTTTAATTACGGGGTCTATGATCGTTTTATGGTTTAGTGAATTAATTACAAAATATGGATTAGGCAATGGTTCTTCTTTATTTATTTGTTTTAATATTGTTTCAAGTTTACCAGATCAAATTAAACTATTTCTTCTTTCTTTAAATACTCAAATTAATAATTTTTGGAATCTTTTCTTATTAGTTTTAATTTTTTTTATTACTACTGTTGGATGTATATATGTTAATGAAGCTATTATTAAAATTCCTTTAGTTTCAGCACGACAATTATTAAAAAAACGTACGATAAATTATGAAAATCAAAACTTAAGTAATAGTGTTCTCCCACTACGTATTAATCAAGCAGGTGTTATGCCATTAGTTTTTACTTCATATGCTATGGTACTATTTTCTTCATTACTTGGAGTAATAAAAAACCAAACAAATCTAGTTAATTTATTTGATAATTTTGTTATCTTAAATAAAATAACTTTTAATTGGATCGAAAAAGGTTTTTTTTGGAGTTTTTATGCAGTTTTAATTTTCTTTTTTACTTATTTTTATTCAACTATTATTCTTGATCCAAAAGATGTTGCCGAACGTTTTCGAAAAAATTCTGTTGTTATTTTAGGTATAGTTCCAGGTAACTCTACACGAAGTTATATTAGTCAAACTTTAAAACGCATTGCAAAAATTAATGCTTTTTTTTTAATTTATAATATTATAGGATTACAAATAATTGAATCACTATTAAAAATAAATGTAAGTAATTTAAGAGGTTTAGGGTTTACCTCACAACTTATACTAGTCAATGTTTTAATTGATACAATAAAAAAAATCCGGAGTTTTTTAAATGAAGAAGAAAATTCTTTTTAGTAATTTTAAACATATAAAAAAATATTTAAGGAACTGTACAAAAATGAAAGTAAGACCATCAGTAAAAAAAATGTGTTCAAAATGCCGAATAATTCGTCGAAAAGGAAAAGTTAGAGTTATTTGTATTAATGCTAAGCATAAACAACGACAAGGTTAAACAAAAAGGAAGGAGATTTTAAATATGGTTAGACTTGTTGGTATTGATTTACCAAAAAAAAAGTCTCTTAAATATGCTTTAACAGCAATTTATGGGATTGGGATTTCAACATCAGAAAAAATTTTAAAAAAAGCAGGATTTAGTACAAAAAAAGATAAAATTTTAAAAGTAGAAGACTTATCAGATATTGATGTTAGTACTTTAAGAAAAATTTTAGAAGAAGAATATCAACTAGAAGGCGATTTAAGACGTTTAAAAGCATTAAATTTAAAAAGATTAATGGAAATTGGGTGTATTAGAGGTCGCCGTCATCGAGTAGGCTTACCAGTTCGAGGGCAAAGAACTCGAACAAATGCTCGTACAAGACGAGGTGCTAAAAAAACAGTTGCTGGAAAGAAAAAATAATAATTTTAAATAACTTAAAAATTTTATGCTGCAAAAACTACGAAAAAAATTAAAACGTAATATTCCATCTGGTATTGTACACATACATTCTAGTTTTAACAATACGATTATAACAATTACTGATTTAAAAGGAAATACAATTACTTGGTCTTCCGCAGGAAATGTAGGTTTTAAAGGAACTCGAAAAGGAACTTCTTTTGCTGCACAAAAAGCATCCAAAAAAGCAACTTTACAAGCTATTGAATGTGGATTAAAAAAAGTAAAAGTTTTAGTTAGAGGAAGGGGACCAGGACGAGAAACTGCAATTCGTGCTTTACAAACTACAGGAGTAAAAATTGTTTCTATTAAAGATATTACTCCTGTTCCGTATAACGGTTGCCGGCCACCAAATCGCCGACGTGTTTAAATTGAGTTTTTATTTTTTGAGATTAAATTTAAATTCTTTTCAGTTTTAACTTAAAATTATTTAATTTTTATAATATTATTTAATTAAAATTTATTTATTAATTTTAAATAAAATTTTTTATTTAAGATCACTTCTTAACATAAACCATAAAAAAATGTCTAAAAAACTAAAATTTATATCCCTTGAAGAAGTTTCAGGAAGTAATTTTGGAAAGTTTCTTTTTAAACCTTTAGATAAAGGTATGGGAATTACGGTGGGAAATATGTTTCGAAGACTATTATTGACTCAAATTTCAAGTACCAATATAACAGCCGTAAAAATTGCAGGAATTACTAACGAATTTTCAACAATTTCAGGTGTTCGAGAAGATGTATTAGAAATTTTATTAAATCTTAGGCAAATTGTTTTAAAAGGATTTACTAAAGAAAAAACTTATGCTCGATTAAAAATACAAGGTCCAGCAATTCTTACGGCAAACTCGATAAATTTTGATTTATTACCAAATATAACTCTAGTTAATCCGACTCAATATATAGCAACTATTTTAGATAAGTCAATTATAGAAATGGAATTTAGTATTGAATCTGGAAAAAATTATACTTTAAGTACAAATCAATTGACTTTAACTTCTTCAGACTTTATTACAGTAGAAAAAATTTCTTCGCCAGTTCAACGTGTTATATTCGAAGTTGATGAAACTTTATCAACACAAAATCAAGAAGAATTACTTTTAAAAATTTGGACAGATGGAAGTATTACACCATTAGAAGCTGTACTTACTATTGCAGAAATGATTCAGAAACTTTTTAGTTCTGTCAATAGGAAAAATATTCAAAAAATAACAAAAAAAAATGTTGATAAACAACTATAAAATCCTATTAGGATTATTTACTTTTATTATATTTATCTAAACGTTACTATAAAATTTAGTAATAATTCTTTATTGTTTTAAATATACTTTTATTTATCTTAAAATTTTAATTATGAAAGATACGGTAATTATTCCAAATAAAGCAATTACATCACAATGGTATGTATTAGATGCAAAAGAAAAATGTTTAGGACGATTAGCAACTGAAGCTGTAGCTATTTTACGAGGAAAAAATAAAAATTTTTATAATCCTGCACAAGATACTGGTGATTATGTTATTATAATAAATGCAAAAAAAATTACCGTAACAGGAAAAAAGCGTATACAAAAACTTTATATGAGACATTCTGGTCGTCCTGGAGGAAAAAAAGTTGAAACTTTTAAACAATTACAAGATCGGTTACCAGAGAAAATTATTGAAAAGGCCATTAAAGGTATGCTTCCGAAAAATCGATTAGGTCGTCGATTATTTACAAAACTAAAAGTTTACTCAGATGTACATCATCCACATTTTGCACAAACCTCACAAAATAATTAAAAAATGAATAATTTAAATTCAACAAAAGTTTTTGGTGTTGGACGAAGAAAAACATCTAGCGCAACAGTAATATTAAAACCAAATTTAGATAGTAATATAGAGCCTTTATTTTTAATAAATGGAAAAATAAATGAACAATATTTTAATTATAATTTCAATTATTTAAATAAAGTTGAAAATCCACTTAAAAAATTAAAAATTTTGAATCAGTATCAAATACTAGTTTCTGTTAAAGGAGGAGGATTAACTGGTCAAGTTGATGCTATTATTTTAGCTTTATCTCGAGCATTATGTAAATTAGATAATAAAAATTTTCGTTCTATTTTAAAAAATGAAGGATTTTTAAGTCGCGATGCACGAATTAAAGAGCGTCGAAAATATGGATTAAAAAAAGCTCGTAAAGCCTCTCAATCATCAAAACGTTAAAAATATTTAAAGTAATAAATTTATAAGATTCTTAAAATGGCAAAAAAAAATATTCATCCAGAATGGTTTTCAAATACAAAAGTTTTTTGTGATGGTCAATTAATAATGATTGTAGGTTCTACTAAACCTACTCTTAACGTAGATATTTGGTCAGGAAATCACCCTTTTTATACAGGTTCTCAACGTATTATTGATGCTGAAGGTAGAGTTGAAAGATTTATAAAAAAATATGAATTATCGGAAGATAAAAGTGATTAAAGAACTTTATATTGTAATAAAAACTTAATTATGCCTACAATTCAACAATTAATTAGATCATCACGTCAAAAAGTTCAACGCCGTAGTAAATCTCCTGCTCTTAAAAATTGTCCCCAACGTCGTGGTGTTTGTATTAGAGTTTATACTACAACACCAAAAAAACCTAATTCAGCTATAAGAAAAGTCGCTCGTATTCGTTTAACATCTGGATTTGAAGTAACTGCATATATTCCAGGTATTGGACATAATTTACAAGAGCACTCTGTTGTTTTAATTCGAGGTGGACGTGTTAAAGATCTTCCCGGAGTACGATATCATATTATTCGAGGAGCATTAGATAGTGCAAGTGTAAAAAATCGTTTACAAGGTCGTTCAAAATATGGTACTAAAAAACCAAAAAAAATAAAATAAAATATTAACTATGTTATATGGCACGTCGTACAAATTCTAAACGTAAATTTCCGAATTCCGATCCAGTCTATAATAGTTATTTAGTTAGTTTGTTGACTGTTCGTATTTTAAAAAACGGAAAAAAAACATTAGCTCAAAAAATAATACAAGATGCTTTTCAAAATATTCAAAAACGAACAAATAAAAATCCACTACTTGTGTTTGAAAAAGCTATTAAAAACGCAAGCCCTGTAGTAGAAGTAAAAGCAACACGTCGTAGAGGGTCAACCTATCAAGTTCCTGTTGAAATTAATGGATTTCGAGCAACAAATCTTGCATTACAATGGTTAGTAAGATATTCAAAAGAAAGATCAGGTCGTGGAATGGCCATAAAACTTGCAAACGAATTAATTGATACTTCCAAAGGTTTAGGAAATACAATTCGAAAAAAAGAAGAAACGCATCGTATGGCAGAAGCAAATAAAGCATTTGCTCATTATCGGTATTAAAAATTTAAGTTCGCCAAAAGTAAAAAAATTTATATAAAAGTAATAAGGATATAATAAATGGCTCGTGAAAAATTTGAAAGAAAAAAACCACATGTGAATATTGGTACAATTGGTCACGTTGATCATGGAAAAACAACATTAACAGCTGCAATCTCAGCAACACTTGCGTTAAAACAAGAAACAATTATTGCAAAAAAATTTGAAGAAATTGATGCAGCTCCTGAAGAAAGAGCAAGAGGCATTACTATTAATACAGCACACGTAGAGTATGAAACTGAAAACAGACACTATGCTCATGTAGATTGTCCCGGACATGCAGATTATGTAAAAAATATGATTACGGGAGCAGCTCAAATGGATGGTGCAATTTTAGTTGTTTCCGCAGCAGATGGTCCCATGCCTCAAACACGTGAACATATTTTACTAGCAAAGCAAGTTGGTGTTCCAAATATTGTCGTTTTCTTAAACAAAGAAGACCAAGTTGATGATGAGGAGTTACTAGAATTAGTAGAATTAGAAGTTCGGGAATTATTAAGTGATTATGATTTTCCCGGCGATACAATTGCCATTTGTCCTGGTTCAGCCTTACAAGCATTAAATGCAATTACTTCTAATCCTAAACTAAAACCAGGTGAAAATAAATGGGTTGATAAAATCTTTTCTTTAATGGACGCTGTTGATGCAAATATTCCTACTCCTGTTCGTGATATTGATAAAGCCTTTTTAATGGCTGTAGAAGACGTTTTTTCTATAACAGGACGTGGAACTGTTGCAACAGGACGTATAGAACGTGGATCAATAAAAGTAGGGGAAACGATTGAAATTATAGGTATTCAAGAAACAAAATCTACTACAGTAACGGGAGTTGAAATGTTTCAAAAGACCTTAGAAGAAGGTTTAGCCGGTGATAATGTAGGTATTCTTCTGCGTGGAATTCAAAAAGATGATATTCAAAGAGGAATGGTACTAGCAAAACCAGGAACTATAACACCACATAAAGGGTTTGAAGGAGAAGTTTATATTTTAACAAAAGAAGAAGGTGGAAGACATACACCATTTTTTAGTGGATATCGTCCACAATTTTTTGTACGTACAACAGACGTAACTGGTACTATTAATTATTTCACTAGTGACGATGGAAGTAATGTAGAAATGGTAATGCCTGGCGATCGTATTAAAATGAATGCATTACTAATTTGTCCTATTGCAATTGAAGAAGGTTCACGATTTGCAATACGAGAAGGAGGTCGTACAATTGGCGCTGGAGTTGTTTCTAAAATTATTGAATAGTTATTAGTTTTTAGTTTTTAAATATAGTATGACTAAGGAAAAAATTCGTATTTCTTTATATTCGTTTAATAAAAATTTATTAAATGTTGCATGTAAAAAAATATTTAATATATTGCCAACAATTGAAAAAAGTAACAACATAAAAGGTCCTATACATATTCCCACTCGAAGACGAATTTATTGTGTTTTACGCTCTCCCCATGTAGATAAAGATTCAAGGGAACAGTTTGAAATTCGACGTTATAAAAGAATTATTGATATTTATCCAGAATCTTCTCAGACATTTGATACTTTTTTAAAAATTGAGTTACCGTCTGGTGTTTCTATAAAAGTAAAAATCTATAATGAAACTTAAGTTATAGTTTAAAAATAAAGATTATATTTAATTTAGTGAAAATATTTTCGATAAATTAAATATAATCTCTATTTTTTTTTAATATAATTCACTTTCAGCGTGAACTTTAATACTACAATCAGATTTTGGATATGCTATACAAGTTAATACAAAACCCTCTTCTAATTGAGTCTCGTCTAGAAAAGTTTGCTCATCTTGATCAACAGTCCCTTCTAAAATTCTTCCACAGCAAGTAGAACATGCACCAGCACGACAAGAATATGGTAAATCAATTCCTAATTTTTCAGCTTGATCTAAAATAAAAACATCTTCGGGACATTCTATTGTCTCATTTATTTTTCCTTCAGCGTCTGTTAGTGTTATCTTAAAGTTTTCTGGCATAAAAAGTTTATATTTTTAATATATAAATAAAAATTTAAATAGATATTGAGTATACCAATTTTTTAAAATAAAACAAAAAATTGGTAAAAATTTTTCCTAATTTCCAAAGTTTTGCCAATCTACATCAACATTTTCAAGAATTAATGATGAATTATATAGTTGTAGGATTATAAGTAAAAATACAAAAAATAACAACATAAAAACTCCCATAATTGGTGTTGTTCCCCAACCTGGAGCAACTTTTCCAGATTCAGAGTTCAATGGTCGTAATATTTCTCCTAATCGAGTTCTTAAAGCCATAATTTAAAGAAATAATTGAAATATTTTATGTATAATAATAATAATATCAAAAAATTTAAATTTACAAAATAAAATTTATGGAAACAGCAACAATTTTAGTTATTTTTGTCTCTAGCTTACTATTAGGTGTAACAGCATACTCTATTTATATAGCATTTGGACCAGCTTCAAAAACTTTACGTGATCCTTTTGAAGAACACGAAGATTAAATTTATTTGTTACTAACAGTAAAAACAAAATTAGAATTCAATACTAATAAAAGTTGAATTCTAATTTTGTTTTTTATTTATTTTTTAATAACTCTTGGCGGATCTCTAAAAAATACTGCAAAGAAGATAACAACTAAAGTTCCGATTAATAAAAAGGTATATACTAAAGCTTCCATATTTGTTTTCTTTTTTAATTCAAAATGTATAATTAGCAATTATAATTAAACAACCCCGCGTCTACGTGTTGATTCATCACCAAGTTTTTGAAATGCACCAAATTCAACTTGTTCTGTCACTTCGGCGCCAATTCCTGTAAATACATCTCGAAAAATTGTACGAGATCCATGCCATAAATGACCAAAAAAGAATAATAAGCCAAAATTAACATGACCAAATGTATACCATCCTCTTGGACTACTTCGAAAAACACCATCAGATTCTAAACTTGTACGATCAAATTCAAACACTTCACCCAATTGGGCTTTTCGCGCAAATTTTTTCACTGTTTGAGCATCTTTAAACGATTGGCCATTTAATTTTCCGCCATAAAAACTTACATTAACACCTACTTGTTCTATGCTATATTTAGATTCAGCACGGCGAAACGGAATATCCGCCCTAATAATTCCATCTTTATCAACCAAAATTACAGGAAAAGTTTCAAAGAATGCTGGCATTCGACGAACTGTCAATTCTCGTCCTTCTTTATCCCGAAAAATTGGATGACCTAACCAAGATTCTGCAATTCCATCTCCTTTATCCATGGGACCAGCACGGAACAATCCACCTTTTGCAGGATTATTTCCGATATAGTCATAGAATGCTAACTTATCAGGGATACGAGACCATGTTTCACTTTCTGAAAATCCTTCATTTAATAAATTTTCTACCCGACGTTCAATTTCTTGTTGGAAATAGCCACTATCCCATTGATATCGTGTTGGTCCAAATAACTCAATTGGAGTAGTTGCTGATCCATACCACATAGTACCTGATGTAATAAAGGCTGCAAAAAAGACCGCAGAAATACTACTAGATAGTACTGTTTCTATATTTCCAATACGTAAAGCTCGATATAAACGTTGAGGTGGACGTATTGTTAAATGGAAAACACCAGCTAATATTCCAAAAGTTCCAGCTGCAATATGATGAGATGCAATACCTCCTGGATTAAACGGATTAAAACCTTCTGGTCCCCAAGAAGGAGCAACAGGCTGAATTTTTCCAGTTATACCATAGGCATCTGAAATCCATATTCCGGGTCCAAATAAACCAGTTACGTGAAAAGCACCAAAACCAAAACATAATAAACCAGATAAGAATAAGTGAATTCCAAAAATTTTCGGTAAATCTAAAGCTGGTTCTCCAGTTCTTAAATCACGAAATAACTCAAGATCCCAATAAACCCAATGCCATATAGCTGCTAAAAAACAAAGGCCAGATAAAACAATATGTGTTAATGCAACACCTTCAAAGCTCCATAATCCTGGGTTAGAAACACTTTCTCCTGTAATGCTCCAACCTCCCCAAGAATCAGTAACTCCTAATCTTGCCATAAAAGGCATAACGAACATTCCTTGACGCCACATAGGATTTAATACTGGATCTGAGGGATCAAAAACAGCTAACTCATATAAAGCCATTGATCCTGCCCAGCCGGCAACTAAAGCAGTGTGCATTAAATGAACTGCTATTAAACGGCCTGGATCATTTAATACAACTGTGTGGACACGATACCAAGGTAATCCCATTCTTTCTCCTGTATATATACAAGTTTTGGCTTTCTTACAATTTTAAATTTAATCAAAATTTTGGTTTTTAATTTAAAATTAATGAATCTAAATTTTTTTCTAATAATTTAGTTTTTTTTGTATTTGTTAAAAATTTTTTCGGTAACTTAGCATACATTTTTACATGATTTTTAAAATCATCACCGTCAATGGTTTCTTCTTGAATTAATTGATCAACTAATTGATCAATTAAAAATCTATTTTGTTTAATAATATTAATAGCCTGATCATAACAGTGTTTAATAATAATTTTAACTTGATCATCAATTTTATTAGAAACTGTAATAGACAATTCATTCTCATTTCGTATTCCACGTCCAATAAAAATTTGTTCTACGTTAGAATCAAGTGAAATTGGTCCTACAGTTGACATTCCAAATCTTGTTACTATTTGTCTAGTCAAACTAGTTATTTGTTGTAAATCATTACTTGCTCCAGTTGTAATTTCACTTGAGCCAAATACAACTTCTTCAGCAGCTCGTCCACCTAATGTTCCAATAACTCGAGCTACTAATTGACCTCGAGAAATTAAAGCTTGATCTTCACCAGGAATAAACCAAGTAAATCCCCGGGCTTGACCTCGTGGAATTAACGTTACTTTTTGAACATCATCATGATATTTAAGTAATGTTCCTATAATTGCATGTCCTATTTCATGATAAGCAATTAACCGTTTATTTTTTGTATCAGCTAAAGATGTACCTTCTAAACCAGCAAGCATTCTATCTACTGCTGTATTTATTTCATACATAGTAATCGAAGCTTTATTTTGTCTTGCTGTTAATATAGCTGCTTCATTTAATAAATTAGCTAAATCTGCACCAGAAAAACCTGGTGTTCTTTGAGCAATTAATTGTAATGATATTTCATCACTAAACTTTTTATTTTTAGCATGAACTTTCAAAATCTCTAATCGTCCTTTAACATCAGGTAAATTTATACTAACTTGTCTATCAAATCGACCAGGACGTAATAAAGCTCCGTCTAAAACATCAACTCTATTAGTTGCGGCAATCACAATTATACCAGTATTTTCTTTAAATCCATCCATTTCTGTAAGAATTTGATTTAAAGTTTGTTCTCGTTCATCATTCCCACCTCCAACACCAGCACCACGCTGACGACCTACAGCATCAATTTCATCTATAAAAACAATACAAGGAGCATTTTGTTGAGCAGTTTTAAATAAATCACGTACTCTTGACGCTCCAATACCAACAAACATTTCTACAAATTCTGATCCAGAAATACTAATAAAAGGGACACCAGCTTCACCTGCAATTGCTTTAGCTAGTAAAGTTTTTCCAGTACCAGGTGGTCCAATTAAAATCACTCCTTTTGGAATTTTAGCACCGACAGAAGTAAATCTTTGAGGTTTTTTTAAAAATGTTACTACTTCTTCAAATTCTTCTTTTACTTCATCAATCCCAGCAACATCATCAAAAATAACATCGGTATTAATTTCAGTTTGAACTTTAGCGCGAGCTTTACGAAAATTCATCAGTTGGCCGGGACCACCCATAAAATTTGTTGAACGACGAAACAAAAAAACTAAACTTATAATAATAAGTAAAGGAATAAATAAACTACTAAATTGATTTATAATACCTTTAGAGTTTAGACTTGGATGAGAAGTGAAATCAACTTTTGCTGTTCGTAATTTATTAATTAAAGGTGAGTCTCCTACAGGTATTTCAACTTTAATTTTTTGAACACGATCTCCTAGTTCTGGACTTAAAGCTTCAATGATAGCTATACGACCATTATCATAAAAATCTACGGTTTTAATCCATCCCATATCCAAATATTCTAAAAATCGTCCATAAGTCATTTTAGAATTTACCGTAGTTTGCTTAGAATTTAAATTAATATTATTGTCTATATCACTTAAGACAATTTGGTATTCTGTAATTCCCGTTAAAAATAAGTTAACTAGAATAATACTATTTTTTATTGACCAAAATTTCATTTTTTCTCCAACAATTCATTAATGTAATTATTTTAATATTTTGAGTAACCTAAAGATTATTTAAAAAACAACTTGTTTCCATTAAAAATAATAAAAATTTTTTGTTTATTAATTTGTAATTATTATACTATATACTTATACTAAAATAATTAAAAAATAATAAAAAAATGGAAAAAGACAGTAAAGTAAAAAACTTAAGAAAGGAATCTTATTGGTATAATGAAATCGGAACTGTAGTAAACATCGATAAAAGCGGAAGTAAATATCCAGTTTTAGTTCGATTTGTAAAAGTTAATTATAGTGGAGTTAATTCAACAAATTTCAGTTTTGATGAATTACAAGAAATAGAATAACGAATAAATTTTTAAATCAAAAATTAAGTCTAAAAGTTGTATTAATTCAAATTGAAACTTTATTTTAATACAACTTTTGCACCTGCTTCTTCTAATTGTTTTTTAATGTCTTCAGATTCTATTTTTGTAACACCTTCTTTTAATGTTTTAGGAGCGCTTTCAACTAAATCTTTAGCTTCTTTTAACCCTAATCCTGTTACCGATCGAACAACTTTAAGAACGGTAATTTTTTTATCAGCCGGTACATTTTCTAATACAATATCAAAATCAGTCTTTTCTTCTACAACCGTCTCATTTGAATTTGAAATAGAATTAGCTACCATTACACCACCGCCAGTTGATGCATCCACATCAAATGTTTCTTCAATTTGTTTTACTAATTGAGATGCTTCTAGTAAAGTTAAAACTTTTAATTCGTCGATTATGTTATTAATTTTTGTTGTCATAAAAATGTTTTTTGTATAAAAATATTTTTTAAAATAAAAGTTTTTATCACACAATTGTTAATTCTAAAAAATTTTAGTGTAATTAAGATCATTTAAATAAAGTAAAATCTATTAATATTGAAGGACCCATTGTACTACAAATATAAAAAGTTTTAAAATAGCGACCTTTTACACCTGTTGGTTTATTTTGTTCAAGAGAACTATAAATTGATTGTAAATTTTCTAATAAGTTTTCTAAAGGAAAATCTACTTTCCCAAAGCTTAAATGCACTATTCCTGTTTTGTCTGCTTTATATTCGATTTTACCTCCTTTAAAGTCATTTATTGCAGTTAAAATATCTGATGTAACTGTTCCTGCTTTAGGTGAAGGCATTAATCCTTTTGGACCAAGAATTCGCCCAAACTTAGCTAATTTTGGCATCATACTTGGTGTTGTTAATAAAATATCAAAATTTATATTTCCTTGTTTTATTGATTCTAATAATGAATCAGAACCAACAACGTCTACTCTATTTTGAATTTCTGAAGTAATTTTATCATTTTCTAACAACACACCAATTTTTTTTACTTTTCCAGTTCCCTTTGGTAAAATTAAAGTTGTTCGCACTTGTTGATCACTATATCTAGGATCTATATTTAGAGCAACATGAGCTTCAACTGATTCAATAAAGTTAGCAACTGCACTTTTTTTCAAAAGTGTTACTCCTTCAAGTGGAGAATATAATTTTGCTTCATTTTCTAAATTTAGTTGTTTTCGTTTCTTTGTTAATTTTTTCATATTTTTAAATTTCAATTAAAAGTTAAGAATTTAATCTATGATTGAAATTCCCATATTTGAAGCTGTTCCTTTTACAATTTTTATTGCACTAGATAAATTTTTAGTATTTAAATCTGGTAATTTGATTTGAGCAATTTCCTCTAAATTTTTAGAAGAAATTGACGCTACCATTTTTTTATTTGGTTCCGAAGCTCCTTTTTTTATATTTGCAGCTTTTAATAATAAAACTGAAGCTGGTGGTGTTTTTAATATGAATGTATAAGACCGATCTTGGTAAACAGAAATTTCTACCGGAATAATTAAATTTCCTTTATCTGCTGTTCTTGAATTATATTCTTTACAAAAAGCAGCAATATTAACTCCATGTTGACTTAAAGCAGGTCCAACTGGAGGAGAAGGCATAGCTTTACCAGCTGGTAAAGCTAGCTTAATAATTGCAGTAATTTTTTTGGCCATATTAATTTTATTAAGAATTTTTTATTGACATTAAAATTAATAAAAAATAGATAAATACGAATTTATAAATACAGTATATATAAAAAATTCTTTAATTTTATATAAAAATTTTTGAAATTTTGAACCACGTCTTGAAGGACTTGAACCCTCGACATTAGGTTTTGGAGACCTACGTTCTACCAACTGAACTAAAGACGCAAAAATAATCAGTTATATTCTAATAAAAGTAAAGCTATTCTTTGAAATTTAATGTAAGATTACTAATTAGTAATAGCAATATACAATAATTATTAGAATATTGTCAATATTTTGAAGCTTTTAAGTATTATTTTCAAATAATAAATAATTAGAATTAAATCTTACTTTTGCTGTTCCAACAGGACCGTTTCTATGCTTTGCAATAATAATTTCCATAATATTTTTTTCTAACGTATTTTTATTATAATATTCATCCCTATAAAGCATTAAAACAACATCAGCATCTTGTTCAATAGATCCACTTTCACGTAAATCTGAAAGCATAGGTCGTTTATTTATTCGATTTTCTACATTTCTACTTAATTGAGACATAACAATGATAGGAACATTCAATTTTCGAGCTAATTGTTTAAGATTGCGAGTAATTTTCGAAAGTTCTTGAACTCTATTATCATTTTTAGTAACATCTTCTAATAGTTGTAAATAATCTATAAATACTGCTCCAAGTGGTTGATTTTTTTCTTGATCTAATTGTTTTATTTTAAATAGCATTTCATTCACAGAAAGATTTGGAGTATCATCAATATAAAGAGATAAATTTGAAAGTTCAGAAATAGCATCATTCAGAGTTATCCATTCTTCTTTTGAAATCCTACCAGCTCTTAACTTTGTATGAGAAATTAAAGTTTTTGTAGAAAGTAATCTATAAAATAATTGTTGTTTTGTCATTTCTAAGCTAAAAAAAATAATTTTTATTGGAAAGTTTAGTGCAATATTTTTAGCTAATGCTAAAGAAAAAGCAGTTTTTCCCATTGAAGGACGACCGGCAATTATTATCAAGTCGGAATTATGAAATCCTTGAGTAATAGCATCTAAATCTGAAAAAGAAGATAAAAGTCCGGGTAATTTTGTTGTTTTTAATTTTTCTTTGATTTCATTTAAAATTTGAGCTAAAATTTCAGAAGAATTGCTAAAAAAGGTTTTTTGTTTTTTATTATTTAAAGCTAATAATTTTTTTTGAATTTCATTAAAAATTTTTTCTAACGAGATTTCTGTAGAATATCCGGATTCAATAATTTCATGACCTAAATTAATTAATAGTCGGCGTAAATACTTTTCATAAATCAAAGCTAAATAATCTTCTAAATATCCTATCGCAATAACCTGATTTACAAAATCAATAATTAGCGATAAATCTTTTATATAATTACTACATTTATTATCTTGAAGCCAAGTTACTAATGTTATATAATCAATTTTTTTTCCTTCATTATATAAAGATAAAGTACCTTTATAAATAGCTTGATGAGAATGTAAATAAAAAGTTTCAATATTCAAATGTTGACTTACAATAACAATTGAATCAGGATTTATTAAAATACTTCCTAAAACTAACCGTTCTGCTAAAAAATTATAGGGAAGATCATGATCACTTGAAAAATTCATACAAAATTTTTAGTTTGCTATTACTTCAATTTTAATTTCTGTTTTAACTGTTGGATGTAATATTAATGTTATAGGAAAATTTCCAATTTTTTTTATTTCTGGGACTTCAATTATAGTTTCTTTAAGATCTAAGTTTGTCTGATTTTCTAACAGTGTTTTAATCTGTTTTACTGTAACTTTGCCAAAAATTTTATTATCCTCACTAATACGTTTAGTAATCACATATGGATGATTTTGTTGTAAAATATTTTTATGTTTTAAACATAAATCAATGTATAATTTTTCTTTTAGATTCATCTCTTTTTGTTTTTTTTCTAGTAATTTTACAGTTTGAGATGTGCTTAATTCACCGATATTTAAAGGTATAATATAATTTCTTGCATATCCGGATCTTACAGAAATTAAAGTCCCAGATTTTCCCAGGTTTGGGTGTGTTTGTTTTAATAAAATTTTAATTTCTTTTTTTACTTTTTTTGTCATATTTTTTATATAGTTTATAATTTATAAAAACTTTTACATTAAATTTTAACTAATTAAACAATTTCTTTAGAATAAATAAGAAATATGATATTTAAAGTCAATAGAATTAATTAAGTTATTTTTTTAGTAATAAATTTAAATTCAATAAGATTGTAGTTTTAAATACATAATAATTATAATTATATTTTTATAAAAACCTAACTTATAACATATGACAGCAGTTATTCAATTTATTCAAGGAATAAATGAAACAAGTATTCCACAAGTTCAATTAACACGATCACCTGATGGAAGTACTGGAACAGCCACTTTTTTATTTAAGAATTGTTCTATTTTAGAAAAACAAACTTCTAGTGAAGGAGAGATTACTGGAATGTATTTAATTGACGAAGAAGGTGTGTTAGTAACAAAAGATGTTAATGCTCGTTTTGTTAACGGAAAACCTATTAGTATTGAAGCTTTATACATAATGAAGAATTCGATTAATTGGGATCGATTTATGCGATTTATGCAACGTTATGCAAAAGAAAATGGATTAACTTTTATTAAAAGTTAGTTTTTATTTTTTAACTTTTTTATTTAGTATTTTAAAAAAGACTAAATAAAAGTCAACAAAAATTTTAATCATTTCTATTAATCAAAAATATGAATCACATTCCATCTTCAAAATACGGAAAAAATAAAATAGCTGATATACTATTAAAATATAATTACCAAATGAAAATTGGCGATATTTTAGCAGGAAAAGTTGTAGGTATTGAAAGAAAAGAAATACTTGTAGATTTAGGATTTAGACAAACTGCTTATTTGCCAAATAATGAAATTTTAATTAACTTAAGTCAAACTTTAGTTATTCCTAAATTTAATGAATTTGTTATTATTTCATATAATTTTCAAACCTATTTAACTATTATTTCACTTCGAAAATTACATGCCATACGATTATGGGAGCGTTTCAAACAAATAAATTATAATAATATTATTCTTTTTACAGAATTACAAAAAAAACCTATTTGGGGTGGAAAATTAGTTAAATTTGATGAATTAAAAAGTTTTATACCAAATTTTCATTTACCAAAATTTTATCGACGAAAACAATCAATAAACCAATTATTACCGGTAAAAGTCTTAGAAGTAAAAAACCGAAAACATAGTATTATTACTAGTGCACGTTTAGCGTTTTTTAAAACTTATAGCCCAAGTTTACAAATTGGAGTAATACAAAAGGGTTATGTTATTGGAATTAAACCGTTTGGAATTTTTTTAAATATTTATGGTTTTCGCTCGCTTTTACATATTTCTGAGATTTCAGATAAAAGAATAAAAAATATTAATCATTTTTATAAGAAAGGCGATCAACTAACAGTTAAAGTAATTTATATTAATAACAGTAAAGGAAAAATTGCTGTTTCTTTAAAAAAGAATCAATTATCCACCTCCAACAATGGATAGTATTTCAATACTATCAAAACTTTTTATTCTTGTATTAGACCAAATATCGGAATGACTAATTTGTCCATTATATTCAATCAAAATTAAGTTTTTCTTATATTGAAAAAAGATTCGTAAGTTATCTAAAGAAAAAACTTTGTAAGTTTGAACAAAGTAAGTTTGGCCATTTAAAAAAATGGGAAAAACAAAAATTTTTATTTTCATTTTAATAGAAAGATATGTAAATAACAATATAATATATCTCATTAAATTAAAATAGGCGAGCGTGGCCAAGTGGTTAAGGCACCGGGTTGTGATTCCGGTATTCGAGGGTTCAATTCCCTTCGTTCGCCTTAACTTAAAGTTTTCGGTAATCCAACCATTTGTTCATTACTTTGTCCTGGAGTAACCATTGGATAACAATTTTCATATTCTTTTACGAGAAAATCGACTAAAACCGGTTCATTTAATTTTAAAATTTTTGGAAATATTTTTCGTAATTCTTCTTGTGTTTGAATTCGAAAACTTTTAATGTTGTACGCTTCTCCTAATTTTATTAAATCAGGAGCTCCATTTTCCATATTAGAATGTGAATAACGTTTTTCGTAAAAAGATTCTTGCCATTGACGTACCATTCCTTGCCAATGATTATTGATTACTAGAATTTTTATAGGTAATTTATACTGAGCAATCGTTCCCAACTCTTGTAGATTCATTTGAAAACTAGAATCTCCACTTATACAAATCACTGATTTTGTAGGAAACGCTACTTGTGCTCCAATTGCAGCAGGTACACCATACCCCATTGTTCCTAATCCTGAACTTGAAAGCCATTTTCGTGAACCACATTTTACAAATTGAGCAGCCCACATTTGATGTTGTCCTACATCAGTTGTAAAATATGCATTCGGTATTAATAAACCTATTGTATTAATTACTTGTTGCGGAGATAAATTTGTTTTTGTTTTTGGAATAGTTAAGGGATAAAGTTCTTTCCATTTATTAATTTTCCTAAACCAATTAGTAATTGTTAAATCTTCTGTTTCATAATCAGTTATTTCAGTAGAAAGTAATTCTTGGGCAGGCTCTAAAGTTGAATTTATTAAAACTTGACGAAGAATTTGTTTTACATCCCCAAGAATTGATAATTTTGACATTTTGTTTTTATTAATTTCTGCCGGATCTATATCAATATGGATAATAACGGCATTACAAGCAAACTTTTCTAGTTTTCCTGTTACCCGATCATCAAATCTAGCTCCAATAGCAATTAATAAATCACAATTACTTACAGCAAAATTAGCATAAGCTGTTCCATGCATTCCTAACATTCCTAACGAAAGATGATGATGTTCATCAAAAGCCCCTTTTCCCATTAGCGTAGTTGTAACGGGCAAATAATAGTGTTCTACAAATTGTGTTAATTCTTCACTTGCATCTGAAATAATCACACCTCCACCTACATAAACTAAAGGTTGTAAAGAACATTTAATTAAATGTTCTACTTGTTGAATTTGATTCAATGTTGCTTGATAATTGAATCTATGTCCTAAAATTTTAAAAATATGTTTTTGTTGAACAGGCATGTACTCAATAATTTCTTCTAATCCAACATCTTTTGGAATATCTATAAGAATTGGTCCTGGTCGACCATTTAAAGCTATATAAAAAGCTTCACTTATAATTTCTGCTATGCGGGCAGCACTCCATACAACATAAGAGTGTTTAACAATTGGTAATGTAAGCCCATAAGTATCTATTTCTTGAAATGCATCTGTTCCTATAAATGTTCGACCTACTTGCCCTGTAATTACAATAAGGGGTATTGAATCTACTTGAGCCGTTGCAATTCCTGTTATTAAATTTGTTGCACCTGGTCCAGAAGTTGCAAAACAAACTCCAACTTTTCCACTACTCCTAGAATACCCATCAGCAGCATGAGCTGCTCCTTGTTCATGTCGAACTAAATAATGTTTTATTAAATTATATTTTTCCCAAGAATAAAGTTCATCATAAATAGGCAAAATTGCTCCTCCAGGATAACCAAAAAGTGCAGTTGTACCATTCCGTACTAAACCATCAAGTAATGCAAAAGATCCATTGCATTTTTTAATTTCAAATTCTTTCATAGTTTTTTGATTTATGAAGTCTAAATTAATTAATAAGATTCTGCATTAAGCATTAAATTTAAAACAAAAAAAATACTAAAAATAAAACTTCCAAACAATAGAAAAGTAAAGATTGTCTTATTGTTTTGATTTTTCAATAATTTTAAAAAAGGAGAAATTAAAACTAAAAATAAACCTACAATTGATGAAACGAAAAAACGAGGATAACGAAGAATATTAGTCCAAAATTTCATACTTTGATTTTTCATTATAAAAGTTTATATTTTAAAAAATAGAAAAAAATATAACTATATTTTTTCTATTTTTTAAAATAAACCTAAAGTTAAAGCTTTATTTATTGGCATACAAGCGCCTATACCTAACCAAATAGCAACGAATGTGCCAATTAAAAAAACAGTTGAAGCAATTGGTCGACGAAAAGGATTTTGAAATTTATTAATATTTTCTATAAAAGGTACCGTCATTAACCCTAGCGGAACTGCAGCCATTGAAAGAACTCCTAGTAATTTATTAGGTAAAACTCTTAATAAATTAAAAGTTGGGAAGAAATACCATTCAGGTAAAATTTCTAAAGGTGTTGCAAATGGATTTGCTTTTTCACCAATAGCTGATGGTTGCATTATAGCTAGTCCAATTACAATTGCAAAAATTCCAAGAATACAAACAGGAAACATATATAAAATATCATTTGGCCAAGCTGGTTCTCCGTAATAATGATGACCCATACCTTTTGCTAATCGAGCTCTAAGTTTTGGATCAGTTAAATCTGGTTTTTTTATAACAGACATAGTTTCTCCTAATAGTAAAATTATAATTAATAATTAATAATTAATAATTAAATAAGTATTGAATAGTAAATATAAAGAATTTTATAGCGGACCAGAAATACCTTGTTTGCGAATCATTAAAAAATGTGTTAACATTAATACAGCAGCAACTAAAGGTAAAACAAATGTATGCGCACTATAAAAACGTGTTAATGTACTTTGACCTACACTCTGACCGCCTCTTAATAACTCTACAAGAGGAGTACCAATCACTGGTATAGCTTCAGGAACACCTGTTACAATTTTGCAAGCCCAGTACCCTACTTGATCCCAAGGTAATGAATAACCAGTTACTCCAAAAGAAACTGTCGTTACAGCTAACGTTACTCCTGTTATCCATGTTAATTCACGCGGTTTTTTAAAACCTCCGGTTAAATAAACTCGACAAATATGTAAAACTAGCATTAATACCATCATACTCGCTGACCAACGATGAATTGATCGTATTAACCATCCAAAATTAACTTCTGTCATAATATATTCAACAGATGAAAATGCATCAACAACACTAGGACGATAATAAAAAGTCATAGCAAATCCTGTTGCAACCTGAACTAAAAATAAAGTAAAAACAAGACCACCAAAACAATAAAAAATATTAACATGTGGTGGAACATATTTGCTAGTAATATCATCAGCAATTGACTGAATTTCTAAACGTTCTTCAAACCAATCGTAAACTTTACCCATAAAATATTAAATAAGGAGAACTACATAATTAGGCTTATTTAAAGACAAATAATGCCAGAAACCAGATTTGAACTGGTGACACGAGGATCTTCAATCCACTGCTCTACCAACTGAGCTATTCCGGCTGTATAAGCTTATATATCATATATAACATTTTATTTACTATTGTCTAGTTTACAACTAGATTAATAAATATACAAAATGTTTTGTATATTTATATTTAGTTAAAAATAAAATTTAATCAAGCTATACGTGCATAATATTCAACGATTAATAATTCATTAACTTCAAAACTTAAATCTTTTTTACTAACTAAATCAATAATTTCAGCTTTTAGTAATTTTGAATCTAATTTTAAATGATTAGGTAAAGTAGAAAACCTTGGATTTGCTAAACTTTTTTCAACTAGTTGTTTTGTTCCCTTTTTATTTTGTAATGTTATAACGTCATTTGGTTGACATTGAAAACTAGGTATATTTATTTTTTTTCCGTTAATACGTACATGTGCATGATTTACAAACTGTCTTGCAGCTGGTATTGTTGGTGAAAAACCAAGACGGAAAATAATAGTATCTAATCGCATTTCTAGTAATTGCATTAAAAAAAAAGCAGTTGATCCTTTTTTTCTTTTAGCTTCTCTAACATATTTTTTTAATTGACATTCAGTTAAGCCATAATTATAACGTAACTTTTGTTTTTCTAATAATCGAATTTTATAATCTGAAGATTTTTGTGTTTTTTTTTGATTTATTCCACCTCTATTTTGGCCAAGAGGTTTTTTTATTGTAATTTTAGTCGTTAAACCAGGTAAATTACCAAATCGCCGAATAATTCGTAAACGAGGTCCTAAATATCTTGACATAAAAATAAAGTTTTTTAATTTTAAAAAATAAATCTCAATAAAGTTGTAAGTGTATTTTTCTCTACAAATAATAATAATAAGAATAAAACTAAAATTGCAAATTTTATTTATTAAATTTTATACTCAAAAATTAAGTGTATGATATAATTCTGTATAGAGCTTGTAGCTCAGTGGACTAGAGCACATGGCTACGAACCATGGTGTCGGGGGTTCGAATCCCTCCTAGCTCAAAATATTTATAATAGAAATGAATTAGCTGTAGAATTCATCAATTTTGGGGTGTAGCCAAGTGGTAAGGCAGCGGGCTTTGAATCCGCCATTCGTAGGTTCGAGTCCTCCCACCCCAAAGATTAATCTATTCGTTTAATTAATTGAATTAATTCCCAAAATTTCAAAACTTAACGTTTTTCTTTGTTTATTTAAAATATTTAGTTTTTTATTGGAGTTTTTTACCCAATAGTTAATTAAAATAGTATATCCATTTAAAATATCAATTTTCGTACTTTCTAAAATCCAAGGTTTACTTTCCAATTTTTTCTTTAAAAGAGTCCAACCATCTTCTTGAGGCCAAAAATAATATGTAGTTAAGGGAAAATCTTTATTGATATTAACTGCTATTCCAATATATGTTTGTGACCAAAGAATTTTAAATTTATATTTATTTTTTAACATTTTTTCTTTAATTTAAACTATTGAAGTTAAAATATTAGTTTTTTTTAATAAACTCACTATAATTCGTGTAGGTTTTACCCCTTGCTTAAGACGAATAATAAGACGTTCTTTGTTAATTTTCAAATTTTTATCTATAGGATTAAAAAAGCCAAGTTCTTCAATAGCATAACCGTCACGCCGTGACGTATTTTGCATTACTACAATTTTATAAAAAGGTTGTTTTTTACGACCACAACGTTTTAGTCTTAATTTTAGCATAAATTTAAATTTTAATATTGTTTAATAAAAATAAATTAAAGTTTTAATCGAGGCAAGTTTTCTAATACATAATTTAACAAAAAAGAACATACAAAAAAACTTATATCTTGTCCAAATATTCTTGGAATTCTCTTAGCAACAAAATCAATATATGGTTGAGTTGCTATTCGAATAACATAATATGGTGCTATAAATGGGTTAATGTTAGGAAACCAAGCAAGCATAAATCGCATTGTAAATAAAACATTAAAACATTTTAAAAGAATTACCAAGTTTTCAATTATATAATTCAACAGATCAAGAACGATAGGAAAATCTCTTTTCACTATTATGTAAAAGTCAAAAGTATCATTTTCTACTTTTATTAGAATATCAATTATTAAAATAAGTCCATTAATAAAGAATTCAAATACATTTTCCATATGCTATAGTAATTTAAATTAATTATATTATATTATATTATATTATATTATACTATATTATATTGTATTGCAATAGTAATTGTAAAAAAATATAGTTTAATATAGAAATTTAGTAAAAATATAGTAGTTATATTATATCAATAATTTTTATATTGAGTACTAAATTTAAAAAAGAAATTTTTTTAAGAGTTAATTAATATTGTAAAACAAATAATACTAGAATATTTTATTATGTTTAATGTTTAATGTTTAAATCAACTAATAATACTAAATACAGTATAGAGCTAGAATTAGATAACCAAAAAACCCCAAAAATACGATGGGGATTTACACAATTTAGCGAAAAATTAAATGGCCGAATTGCAATGATTGGTTTTATTCTATTTTATTTTATCGAATTAATAACAAAAAAAAATTTAGTAGAATTCTTTTTATACTAAAAAGAATTCTACTATAATTAAAATTTTAAATTAGAATTAATCTACAGGACGCATAGATAAAACTGCTTCTGTTTCACGATTAATTCCTTTTTCAAATCCAGCAGCTGCTGCACGTGCACGTCCAGCATGCCACCAATGACCAACTAATAAAAACCAGCCTAGTACATAATGAGAAGTTGTTAACCACGAACGTGGAGAAACGTAGTTTACTGAATTTATTTCAGTTGCTACACCACCCACAGAATTTAAAGAACCTAACGGTGCATGTGTCATATATTCCGCAGCACGACGTTCTTGCCATGGTTGAATATCATTACGAATTTTATTAATATCAAGTCCATTTGGCCCTCTCAAAGGTTCTACCCAAGGCGCTCGCATATCCCAAAATCGCATTGTTTCTCCACCAAAAATAATTTCGCCGCTTGGAGATCTCATTAGATATTTACCTAATCCAGTCGGACCTTGAGCAGATGCTATGTTAGCTCCTAAACGTTGATCTCGAACTAAAAAAGTAAATGCTTGTGCTTGAGAAGCTTCTGGTCCTGTAGGACCAAAAAATTCACTTGGATATGCTGTATTATTATACCAAACAAAAGTACCAGCAGTTAGTCCCATAACTGATAAAGCTGCAAGGCTGTATGATAGGTAAGCTTCTCCAGACCATACAAAAGCACGTCGTGCCCATGAAAATGGTTTTGTAAAAATATGCCATACACCACCAATAAGACAAATAATACCAACCCAAATATGACCGCCAACGAGATCTTCCATATTATCAACAGATACGATCCAACCATCACCACCAAATGGTGATTTTAAGATATACCCAAAAACTACTAACGGATTTAAAGTAGGACTTATAATTAGTCGAACATCACCTCCACCAGGAGCCCAAGTATCATAAATACCACCAACAAACATTGCTTTAATAACCAGTAAAAATGAACCTATTCCAAGTAATAACAAATGAATACCTAAAATTGTAGTCATTTTATTTTTATCACGCCAATCATACCCAAAAAAAGGAAATGATTCTTCTAATGTGTCTGGTCCTATTAAAGAATGATATATACCTCCGAATCCAAGAACAGCTGAAGAAATTAAATGTAGAACCCCAACAACAAAATATGGATAAGTATTCACAATTTCTCCAGCAGAACTAACACCCCACCCTAACGTCGCTAAGTGAGGTATTAAGATAAAACCTTGTTCATAAAGTGGTTTTTCAGGAATAAAATGCGAAACTTCAAATAAAGTCATCGTTCCTGTCCAAAAAACCATGATACCGGCATGTGCTACATGAGCACCCAACAATTTACCAGAAACATTTATAAGACGAGCGTTTCCAGACCACCAAGCAAATCCAGTAGATTCAATATCTCTACCTGCAATATTATTAAAGGGCGTTTCCACGTGGTAAAACCTCCTCTGGGAATACAAAATTTTCGTGTGGTTGATCTTGTGCCGCCATCCAAGCACGAATACCTTCATTTAATAAAATATTTTTAGTGTAGAAAGTTTCAAACTCAGGATCTTCAGCAGCGCGAAGTTCTTGAGAGATAAAATCATATGCACGTAAATTTAAAGCTAAGCCTACAATTCCTATAGAACTAGTCCATAATCCTGTAACAGGAACAAACAGCATAAAGAAATGTAACCAACGTTTGTTTGAAAAAGCTACACCAAAGATTTGCGACCAAAAACGGTTTGCTGTAACCATTGAATAAGTTTCTTCAGATTGTGTAGGTGTAAATGCACGAAATGTATTCGCAGCATCTCCATCTTCAAACAAAGTATTTTCTACAGTTGCTCCATGAATAGCACATAACAATGCTCCCCCTAGAATTCCTGCAACACCCATCATATGAAAAGGATTTAGTGTCCAGTTATGAAATCCTTGTAAAAACAATAAAAATCTAAAAATTGCTGCAACACCAAAACTTGGGGCAAAAAACCAACTAGCTTGGCCTAAAGGATATAATAAGAAAACTGATAAGAATACTGAAATTGGTCCTGAAAATGCGATTGCATTGTAAGGACGTATACCAACTAGTCTAGCAATTTCAAATTGTCTTAAACAAAATCCAATTAAAGCAAAAGATCCGTGTAAAGCAATAAAAGACCACAAACCGCCAATTTGACACCAACGTGTAAAATCGCCTTGTGCTTCAGGACCCCAAAGTAAAATTAAGGAATGACCCATGCTATTCGCTGGTGAAGAAACAGCTGCTGTTAAAAAATTACAGCCTTCTAAATAAGAAGAAGCTAAGCCATGTGTATACCATGAAGTCACAAAGGTTGTTCCAGTAAACCAACCGCCTAAAGCTAAATAAGCTGTAGGAAAAAGAAGAAGTCCTGACCAACCTATAAATACAAAACGATCGCGTTTTAACCAATCATCAATAAGATCAAAAGCACCTCTTTCTTGGTTTTGTCCAATTATAATGGTCATATGAATATTAATTTTAAGACCTAAAAAACTTTTATACAAGCAGACTTGTCTTTAAGTTTTTCAAAAAATTAAAGAATAGTCTTACTCTTCTTTTCAACTATATTAACTAATGTTTTAACACAAAATATTATTTCTTAAATTTAAAATGAAGGAAAAGTTAGTGCATCAGGATAAAATCGATTAGCTTCTATAATAAATCCTGCTGTAAAAGTCATCCAAACAGTTAAAAGAACTGGAGCCGTTGATAAATATTTAAGAAAATTATCCATTTTAAGTATGTTATTTATGTATATATAAATTAATTAAATTATCGAGGTGATATTGTAATATCTTTAGTATCTGCTATTAATGTTCCGCTAATATATTCTTGCCAAGCTGATATTGGCCAAATAAAACCCGTTGACATTATTTTTAAAGCTAATGGAACGTCAAGAATAATTTCTTTTTCAGTTGCATTTGTAAAATTACTTATCGTTCGAATATACTGTCTACCTACCCAACCAATCCATCCAGTACTATATAAAAATAATAGTCCGGGAATAACAAATTCAATACTATGGTTCCAGCGACCATCTGTTATTAAGTGAGGTAAGCCGTCTTTTCCGCAAAGTAATCCTGATTTACCATATCTTTCAAAACGTTGTTGTGTTCTTTTAATTTGTTGTTCTAGCGCTAAGCTAGGTGGAGAACCAGCATCATATTTTTTAAGTCGGCCTTCTAATTTTTTAATACTTGCATCTAAACGTTTCGTAAAACGAGCTGATTCATTACAAGGAATTAATCCTGCAACTTCAGCGTTAATATTAGTAGGATGAATGAAAATTAAAATAGAAGATATTAGAAAAAGTTTTTTAAAATACTGCATATTAATAGTATAAATGAAAAAGATTTAATAAAGTCTTAATAAAAAATAAATTTATTTAAAGATATAAATACAAGTATTATAAGTATACTTCTTTTTTAAGAAAAAAAATATATTTTTAGGCAGATAGATATATAAATTCTTTTACTTTAATTAGCTGGTAAAAGGACTTGAACCTTCAACCTACTGATTACAAATCAGTTGCTCTACCAATTGAGCTATACCAGCTTTTATGATTTTCTAATCAAGTATACAACATTTTAATAAAAAAAAGTAAAATTATACAACTTCTTTACAAAATTAAAAAAAAAGAACATTCTATAAATATAACTTTCTAAATAAGGACGGTTAGCTCAGTGGTAGAGCGTCTGCCTTACAAGCAGAGGGCCACTGGTTCAAGTCCAGTACCGTCCATTAAAAATAAATTATAACCAATTTATTTTAAAATGAGTCTATCGTCTAAGGGATCAGGACAGAAACCTTCTAAGTTTCTAATGTAGGTTCGAATCCTACTAGACTTAATTAAAAATTTTAAAGCTTTTCAAAAATAGAAATTTGCAGTATAATGTTATAACTTATTTTCAAGGAAATTTTATAAAATTTATAGATTATTTAATTCAATTTATGGCAAATAATAAATCAGCAATTAAAAGAATAAAAACTAGCGAAAGAAAAAAAGTTGAAAATGCTCCTTATAAATCTTTAATTAAAACGTATACAAAAAAATATTACAAGACTTTAGAAAATTTAAAGGAATTTCCAACTCAAAGAAATTACATTGAAATGAAAATAGCTTTAAATCTTGTTTTTAGTAAAATTGATAAAGCGAAAAAAAAAAATATCTTACATAAAAATACCGCAGCAAAAAAAAAATCACAATTAATGCAAGCTATTTTTAAATAACAATGAATTATTTCAGACTTAAATTTAAATGTTGTTAATTAACTGTAATCATCTTTATTGTATAAATATTTAAAACAATTTTTATTCTTCAATAAAATACTATTTAAAAAAATAATTATTAAAAATATTAATAAATTTATGAATCAAAATATTCCTATAAATAATTTACCTGATTTATTAGAAATTCAAAAATCAAGTTATTGTTGGTTTTTATCTGAAGGATTAGCACAGGAATTATCAAAATTTTCTTCTATTTTTGATTTAACAGGAGATTTAGAACTAAAAATTTATAGTCATGAATATAAACTAAAAAAACCAGAATTTTCATCTTTAAAAGCAAAAGAAAAAAAACTTACTTATTCAATTAAAGTTTATGTTCCAATAGAACTTTTTGATCGATTTTTACCAAACATAAAAACAATTTTAAAAAAACAAAAAATTTTATTATGTGAAATCCCTTTAATGACAAATAAAGGAACATTTATTATTAATGGGGTAGAACGAATTATAGTTAATCAACTTGTTAGAAGCCCTGGAATTTATTATAAAAAAGAAAATAATAAAAACAAGTCAGAAGCAACGTACTCAGGAACAGTCATTACAAATCGTGGCTCATGGTTAACTTTTGAATTAAAATCTAACTTAATTTGGGTTCGAATTAATAAAAAAGAAAGAATTCCTATAAGTTTATTTTTGGCTGGGTTAGATTTAACTAATGAAGAAATTTATCAGACAGTAAAAAATTCTAAATTTTTAATTCAAAGTATGACTCAAATGCAATTAGAATTTGAAAAAAAATATTACTCAGGAAAAAAAAATTATCAAAAAATAACTACAATACAAAATAAAAAGGCAAAATTAACAGCTATCTCAGAAATTCGAAAATTGTTATTATCTCAAATTTTAAACTCAAAATATTATGATTTAGGAGAAATAGGAAGAATTAAACTTAATAAAAAATTAGGTCTTAATTTAGCTTTATCAATAAGAACCTTAACATCTCAAGATATTTTAAAAATACTTGATTATTTAATTGATTTACGTTTTTATAGCAATGAAGTTGATGATATAGATAGTTTAATAAATCGACGAGTTCGTTGTGTAGGTGAACTTATCCAATTACAAATACGAATAGGATTAAATCGATTAAAACGTAATACAATTGAAAAATTGTCGACATGTGATTTAGATCAATTTCGTGCAAGTACAGTAATAAATACAAGAACTTTAATTGCTGTAATTAATGAATTTTTTGGATCAAGTCAACTTTCACAATTTATGGATGAAACAAATCCATTATCTGAATTAACACACAAACGCAGAATCAGTGCCCTCGGACCAGGTGGATTAAATACAGAGCATGTAACATTTGCAGTTCGAGATATACATGCAACACAATATGGCCGATTATGCCCAATTCAAACACCAGAAGGAAAAAACGCGGGATTAATTGCTTCACTAGCAAGTCATGCTAAAATAAATAAATATGGATTTATAGAAACACCCTTTTTTAAAGTAAATAAAGGAAGAGTTTTAAAAAATCGAGCTGCAGTTTATTTAGATGCAGAACAAGAAAAATTATATAGAATTGCACCAGCTGATATTCAGTTAACACGAAAAAATGTTATTAAAACAATGGCAATTCCTATACGTTACAATGAAGATTTTACTTTAACAACACCTCAAAAAGTAGAATACGTTGCCGTTTCACCAATTCAAATTATATCAATTGCTGCAGCTTTAATTCCATTTTTAGAACATGATGACGCAAATCGAGCTTTAATGGGATCAAATATGCAACGACAAGCTGTTCCACTTTTATGTCCTCAAAAACCAATAGTAGGAACAGGTTTAGAAGCACAAATAGCAATAGATTCTCAAGCTAGTATTGTCAATTACAAGGATGGAATAGTAAATTTTATTAATGCAACTCAAATAGTAGTTAAAGATTTAAAACAAAATAAAATATCAAAATTACGACGATATAAATTAGAGAAATATCACCGTTCTAATCAAAATACTTGTATAAATCAAAAAACTATTATTTGGCCTGGACAATTTGTAAAAAATGGTCAAATTCTTGCAGATGGTCCTAGCACAAGTGGTGGTGAACTGGCACTAGGTCATAATTTAACTGCTGCATACATGCCTTGGGAAGGTTATAATTACGAAGATGCAATTTTAGTTAGTGAACGACTTGTTTCTTTAGATCTATTAACTTCAATTCATATTGAAAAATATGAATTAGCAGTACGGAACACAAGATCAGGATTAGAAAAAATAACTAGAAATATACCAAATGTTACAGAATATTCTATTCGAAACTTAAACAAGACCGGAATTATCTGTAAAGGCTCTTTTGTTGAACCTTACGATATTTTGGTCGGAAAAGTCACTCCCAAAGATAAATCTGATGAATTACCTCCGGAAGGTAAATTAATGAAAGCTATTTTTGGTTTAAAAATAGAAACTGTTAAAGATAGTTCTCTTCGAGTTCCAAAAGGTGTTCAAGGAAGAGTTATTGATGTAGTAAATTTATCAAAAGAAAATGGAGATGATATAGCTCAAGGAGTTATTAGTCTTGTTCAAGTTTTTATTGCAGAATTACGTAAAATTAAAATCGGAGATAAAATTGCTGGAAGACATGGAAATAAAGGAATAATATCTAAAATTGTGCCAGTTTCAGATATGCCTTATTTACCTGATGGTACAGCCGTGGATATTATTTTTAATCCTCTAGGAGTTCCTTCACGAATGAATGTTGGACAAATCTTTGAATGTTTATTAGGATTAGCTGGTGATCAATTAAATAAACGCTTTAAAATTATGCCGTTCGACGAAATGTATGGAAGTGAAACGTCAAGAATTTTAATAATTAATAAATTAAAAGAAGCAGCTTCTCAAACTAAAAAACAATGGTTATTTAATAGTTATTGTCCTGGTAAAATTTTATTAAGAGATGGACGAACAGGAGAAACTTTTGATAATCCTATTTTGATTGGAAAAACATATATTTTAAAACTTATTCATTTAGTAGATGATAAAATACATGCTCGTTCAATAGGTCCGTATTCTCTAATAACTCAACAACCATTAGGTGGAAAATCTCAAAAAGGAGGACAAAGATTTGGAGAAATGGAAGTTTGGGCTTTAGAAGCTTTTGGAGCAGCTTATACTTTACAAGAACTTTTAACTGTTAAATCTGATGATATACAAGGTCGAAATGCTGTGTTGTATGCAATAGTTAAAGGTCAACCTATTCCAAAACCTGGAATACCAGAATCATTTAAAGTATTATTAAAAGAACTACAAGCTTTAGGACTTGATATTACAACACATAAAATTCAAAAAGTAAAAACAGGTCAAATTAAATCCGTTGAAATTAATTTATTTAATAATTCTGAATCTAAACTATAATTACTAATAAAATTTTTAAAATGAAAAAAATTAGTCAAAATTTTGATTACATTAAAATCAATATTGCTTCTCCTGATCGTATTAAAGGATGGGCTCAACAAATTTTACCGAATGGTGAAATAATAGGACAAGTAAAAAATCCTGAAACATTAAATTATAAAACATTAAAACCTGTAATGAATGGGTTATTTTGTGAAAGGATTTTTGGGCCTATTAAAAGTTGGCAGTGTCATTGTGGAAAATATAAACTGGTTCATCATCAAGGACTAAGATGTGACAAATGTGGTGTTGAAATTACAGAAGCACGAGTAAGACGACATCGAATGGGATATATAAAATTAATGACTCCAGTAACTCATGTATGGTATTTAAAAGGAGTACCTAGTTATTTATCGCTAGTACTTCAAAAATCGCTAAAAGAAATTGAAAAAATTGTTTACTTTGATCATTTTATCGAACGAACTACAAACGAATTGGATAAATACTTTGCAATTGAAGAAAATTTTTTTGGTGAGAATGAAAAGGTTGGAGCTGAAATAATTCTTGATTTATTAAAAAAAATAGATATTAAGGAAGAAATTAAAAAAAGTAGACAGATTATTCTTCAACATCCAAATTCAATAGTAAAATTAAAACATGCTACACGTAGAATACGAATATTAGAAAGTTTTTTAATAACAAAATCGAAACCTGAGTGGATGATATTAACACTTTTGCCAGTAATTCCGCCTGGATTAAGACCTTTAGTTCAATTAGAAGCTGGTCAGTTTGTAGTTTCGGATTTAAATGAACTTTATAGAAAATTAATTTATCGAAATGATAGATTATCTAATTTTTTATCTTCATCATCTACTCCCGGAATTATTATTCGAAGCGAAAAGCGTTTAATACAAGAAGCTGTAGATGCATTAATTGATAATGGAAAACGGGGACCAAAAACCGTAGATATTAACAATCGACCTTTAAAATCGTTAGCTGATACTATTGAAGGAAAACAGGGCCGATTTCGTTTAAATTTATTAGGAAAACGTGTAGATTATTCTGGTCGCTCCGTTATTATTGTTGGACCAAATTTACAATTAAATCAGTGTGGTTTACCTTATGAAATGGCAACGGAATTATTTTATCCATTTATTGCTCATGAACTTATAAAGATAAATTTAACAGAAACTATAAAACATGCTAAAAAAATTATACAAGATCGCAATAATGATATTCTTTTATGGAATTTAATAAAAAAAATTATAAAAGGTCATCCTATTCTTCTTAATCGTGCACCAACATTACATAGATTAGGAATTCAAGCTTTTGAACCTATTTTAGTGCGTGGTCGAGCTATACAATTGCATCCATTAGTTTGTCCAGCTTTTAATGCTGATTTTGATGGCGATCAAATGGCTGTTCATATTCCGTTATCTTTAGAAGCTCAAACAGAAGCACGAATTCTTATGTTTGCACCCAATAATTTTTTATCACCTGCAACAGGGGAACCCAATATTCACCCAACGCAAGACATGTTATTAGGTTGTTATTACTTAACTTTAGAAAATCGGCCTGCTATTAAAGGAGCTAATCATTATTTTGGTTGTTTTGAAGATGTTATTCATGCGTACGAACAAAAACAGATAGAGTTACATTCTTCTATATGGGTTAGATGTTTAACTATTTCTACATCTTTTGAAAATGGTTCTTTATTAAAAACTAAAAAATTTAAAGACAAGAGTGTTTTAAAAATCTATAAAAATTGTCAATTAAGAGAATCAAAGGATAAAAAACTTATTGTAAGATATATACGTACAACAGTTGGTCGAATTATTTTTAATCAAAGCTTAAATACATTACTAACACTTTAATTATTATGAATAAAAAAACAAAAGTCTTTTATAACCAAACAATTAATAAAAAAGCATTGAAGCAAATAATGATTTGGGCTTTCAACAATTTTGGTACTATAAAAGCTTCTTATTTAGCTAATCAATTAAAAGATATTGGTTTTAAATATTCTACAAAAGCAGGAATTTCTATTAGTATTGAAGACTTAAAAGTTCCTTCAATTAAACAAAATTTATTGAAATTTGCTAATAAAAAAATTGAAGAAACTGATTTAGAAGTTAAACGAGGAGATATCACTGAAGTAGAAAGATTTCAAAAAGTGATTAAAACCTGGAATATAACAAGTGAAGCTTTAAAAGATCAAGTAGTTTATTATTTTCAAAGAACAGACCCTTTAAATTCTATTTATATGATGGCATTTTCTGGAGCTCGAGGTAATATTTCACAGGTTCGGCAATTAGTAGGAATGCGCGGTTTAATGGCAGATCCAAATGGTCAGATCATTGATCTTCCCATTTTAACAAATTTTCGAGAAGGTTTAACAATTACCGATTATATTATTTCTTCTTATGGAGCTAGAAAAGGTTTAGTTGACACAGCTTTACGAACAGCTGATTCAGGATATTTAACAAGAAGATTAATAGATGTTGCACAAGAAATAATAACTCGTGAAAAAGATTGTAAAACGAAACATGGAATTATAGTAACTTCAGTAATGGATGGAAACAATACGGTTATTTCTTTAAAAGAAAGAATTACTGGACGAGTTTTAGCCCTTCCTATCAAAAAAAAGAAGTCTAAAAAAATTTTTCTAAAAGCAAAACAGGAAATTACTCCATTATTAGCAGAACAAATTGAACAATTAAATATAACAAAAGTTACAGTACGATCTCCACTAACTTGTGCTTCCAGTCGTTCAATTTGTCAACAATGTTATGGATGGAATTTAGCTTATGGAAAATTAATTGATCTTGGAGAAGCAGTAGGAATTATTGCTGCTCAATCGATTGGCGAACCAGGAACTCAATTAACAATGCGAACATTTCATACCGGAGGTGTTTTTACTGCTGAACCAAGTCGACAAATTCGAGCTAAATTCTCTGGAAAAATTGTTTTTGGTAAAACGTTAAAAACTAAAATTACAAGAATAGAAGATGGACAAATAGTTTGCCTTAGTGAAAATGAAAGTTATTTAAATTTAATCACTTATAATAATTCAGTTGTAAAATTAATAATTTACCCAAAAACATTAATTTATATAAAAAATAATGATTTTGTACGAAAAGATGAAATTCTTTTTGAATTAGCTTCAAAATTAAAAAAGGTTGGTGGAGAGAAGGTTTTTAAATCTATTTATGCTAATCAGTCTGGAGAAGTTTATTTTGAAAAATTAAAACCATCAAATTTAAGTTTTCAACAAAAATTAAATTCAAGAGATACTTCACAATGTTTAGGATGGATTTTTTCTGGACAAGTCTTTAAAATTTCTCTTAATTCAAAATTACGTCTAAACCGAAATTTAAACTTTTGTAAAAATTCAATATTAGCAGAGTCAAAATTACTTACTATAAACGGCGGTAAAATTAATTTTTTCTTAAAAAAAGATTTAAATGTATTAAAATTTTCGAAAATTTTAAAAAACTTAAATCTTTATATTGAAATTAATCCAACAGGTGGTCAAGAATGTGTTATTTATGGTTCGGAAAATCGTAAAATTATGTTAAAAACAATAAATTTAACTAATGAATCTATACCTTTAAAAATAGGAAATTTAATAAATAGAAATTATAAAACAAAAACTGGAGGAACTTTTTATTCCGTAGATTTTAACAATCAACAAAAACAGAAATTAACAAAAAAAAAGAAAAGTAAAAAAATAGGTGGAACTGTTTTTTATTTTCCTGAATCAACTTACGAAATTAATCAAAGTAGTAATCAAAATCAAGTTTTCGTAAAAAATGGAGATTTTATTGAAAAAAACAAAAAAATTTTTAAGAATACTCTTTCAAGTATTAGTGGCATAGTTTATATTAATAAGAATAAACGATTAATTAAAGAACTAATAATTAAACCAGGGCGTCTTTTTCGGGTAGATAAATCTAAACATAAAAACTTAAAAGTTTATAATCAACAATTAATGTATCCCGGTGAAATTTTATTTGAAACAATAAAAATTAAACAATTAAGTTTTATTGAACTTATTACAATAAACGAGAAATCTTTTTTAGGAATATTTCCTATTGTACGTTATGAAATAACCCAGAATTTAAACGAATTTAAATTTTTCTTTTCAAAATTTAAACATAAATCAACAGATTTAAAAATTAGCAATTTTCATACACAATTTCAAAATGGAAAAAAAATAAAAAGTTTTTGTCCTTTGCAAGTTATAAATGCTTCAATTTTAGATAAACCGTTGAATACGTATATTGAATATCAACGAAATTTTGAAATAACTCAGAATATTCAAAAAATAAAAAAACTAAAAATAAATTTATTTTATAAAGAAATTATTAATCTTCATGAAAAGATTCCAGCAGAATTAAAAAAAGAAAATGTTTCAATAACAAAATTAGTACAGAATAATCAATTTAGTGAACCTTATACTAACTTAAATTCTTATCAAACTTTAACATCAAAAACTTTAAAAATTATAAAAGTTAAACAACAATTTTTAAATAATGAAAAAAAAATTGTTTTAATTACTAATAATGATTATCAAACTATATATCTTGAACAAGCAAATATTAACTATCAAAAGAATAAAAAAATTAAATTAAATCTTCGAGAAAAATATAATCTTATTTTTAAAAATTCAGGATTCTTTACTAAAAGAGTTGGAAATAGTTTAACGATAAAAAAAGCAAATCCTTATTTATTTTCTCAAGGAGCAAGAATCGAAAAACGCTCAGGAGATTTGATTAAACAAGGAGAAAAATTAGGACAACTCATTTATGAAAAAGTAAGAACTGAAGATATTATTCAAGGATTGCCACGAGTAGAAGAAATTTTAGAAGCCCGAAAACCAAAATTTGAAGCAAGTCTTGCGATTAGACCAGGAATAGTCTCTAATATTAAACTTACTCCTTCTGAATTTAATATTTGGATCGTTCCTTATAAGTCCTTAAAATTTCAAAAAGATTTCTATAAAATAAGATATTCTCAACGATTATTGATTGGTTTATTTGATTTTATTAATGTAGGTCAACCCTTAACTGATGCGCCAATTAATGCACACACAATATTAGATATTTATTATTCTTATTTTAAAAGTCTTAAGTTATTTAGTGCTTACGATTCAGCTTATAGAAGTTTTCGTAAAATTCATTCATTGTTTTTAAATTCGGTACAAGCGGTTTATTATTCACAAGGTGTTTTAATTTCTGATAAACATATAGAAATTATTATTAGACAAATGACTGGAAAAGTTCAGATAATTTCATCAGGCTATTCACCTCTTTTACCTGATGAATTTATAGATTTAAAACAAGTTTCTTACATTAATACAAGTTTAAAAGAAAAAGATCATGCAATTTTTCGACCAGTTATTTTAGGAATTACAAAAGCCTCTTTAAAAACAAACAGTTTTATTTCCGCTGCGAGTTTTCAACATACCACTAAAATTCTAACTGAAGCTGCAATTCAAGGAAAAAGTGACTGGCTTCGTGGATTAAAAGAAAATGTTATTGTAGGCCGATTAATCCCAGCAGGAACTGGTTTTAATCGATATAGCGATATTTCGTATATGCAGGTAAAAATTCCATCATTATTAACAGATGAAAAAAAAAATAAATCTTTAATTTCACCAACTTCTCAGATAAAATATAAAAACTTGAAAAATAGAATTAAATTTAAATTTTCAGAATCTTAAACTAAACAAATCTTACTATGTTAGTATATGAATACGATAAAATAAAAAATTAAAAATTTAATTATTAAAACTTAAAAAATGTTAGGAGGTCTAAACAACTATGTCGAAACTTGAACTAGTAGAATTACTTGAAGCCGGAGTCCATTTTGGCCATAAAGCACATCATTGGAATCCGAAAATGTCCCCTTATATTTATACAGAAAAGGACGGTGTACATATTTTAGATTTAATTCAAACATCAATTTTGCTTAAACAAGCTTGTAATTTCGCACAAACAGCAAGCCAAAATGGAAAAACTTTTTTATTTGTTGGAACAAAACGTCAAGCTGCGGCAGTAATCGCAAAAGCAGCTGATCGTTGTGGTGCAAACTATGTAAATTATAGATGGCTTGGAGGTATGTTAACAAATTGGATAACATTTAAAACACGGATTCAACGTCTAAAAGATTTAGAAAAAAATCATGAGAAGGGACTTATTAATACATTACCTAAAAAAGAAGCTGCTAAATTAACAAAAGAATTAGAAAGACTAAAGAAATATTTTAATGGTGTCAAAACAATGTTAAAAGAACCTGATATTATAATAGTAGTTGATCAAAAACTTGAAATGATTGCAATTAAAGAAGCTTTAGCTTTAAATAAAACAATTATTTCTATTTTGGATAGTAATTGCGATCCCGATTTAATTACTATCCCTATTCCTGGAAATGATGATGCTATTTGTTCTATTAAATACATAATTGAAAAATTAGCTGACAGTATATATTTAGGACAAACAGAAAAGTCTACAAAAAAAGTTTGAGTGTCTAAATAAGATTCATAAAATTACAAAAATATAGAAAAAAATAAAAAATTGAAATTATGGAAAGTAAAATTAATCCTATACTCGTAAAAGAACTTAGAGAAATAACAGGAGCTGGTATGATGAGCTGTAAAAAAGCATTACAAGAAAGTAATGGTAATTATGATGAAGCTATAAAAATTTTACGACAAAAAGGTTTATCATTAGCAGATAAAAAAACCGGTCGTTTGACAACTGAAGGTATTATTGGATCATATATACATACTGGAAATAAGCTAGGTGTTCTCTACGAAATTAATTGTGAGACAGATTTTGTGTCACGACGCCCAGAATTTCAAGAATTTGCAAAAAACATTGGGATGCAAATTGCTGCCTCACCTAATGTTAATTTTATTTCTGTAACTGATATACCTAATGAAGTAGTTGAATTTGAAAAAAGTATAGAATCTAATAAAGAAGATTTAAAAACAAAACCTGATCATATTAAAATGAAAATAATAACTGATCGTATTAACAAAACTTTAAAAACTCGAAGTCTTTTAGATCAACCTTTTATTAAAGATAATAGTCAAACAGTTGAAACTGTTTTAAAACAACTTATTAGTAAAACTGGAGAAAATATTAAAATTGCTCGTTTTGTTAAATTTCAATTAGGTACATAAAATTTTTATCTTTTTTAATAATGTATAATCTTATTATCTGTGTGTTTATTTAACATAGAGTCTTTTTAATCTTATTTTTAAATTAAATATGAATTTTACTCAAACTATGAACATGCTTAATGCAAGTTCTTTTTTTTTATTATCAGAAGTTGAAGTTGGTAAACATTTTTACTGGGAATTTCAAGGAATTACTTTTCATGGACAAGTTTTTATTGTTAGTTGGTTTGTAATTTTATTAATTATTTTAATTTCAATTTTAGGAAGTATTAAACCAAAACAAATTCCAGAAAGTTGGCAAAATTTTATGGAATCTGTAGTGGAATTTACTAAAGAAATTGCTGTTAATCAATTAGGAGATAGTGAATACAGACCATGGTTACCTTTTATAGGAACTTTATTTTTATTTATTTTTGGCTGTAATTGGGCAGGTGCTTTAATTCCATGGAAGTTGATTCATTTACCTGAAGGTGAACTATCTGCACCTACAAATGATATAAATACAACAGTAGCATTAGCCTTATTGACTTCTATTACTTATTTTTTCGCAGGTTTACAAAAAAAAGGGATTGGATATTTTAAACGTTATTTACAGCCAACACCAGTTTTGTTACCAATTAATATTTTAGAAGATTTTACAAAACCTTTATCACTAAGTTTTCGTTTATTTGGTAATATATTAGCTGATGAATTAACGATTACTGTATTAACAATGTTAGTTCCTTTAATTATACCTCTACCGATTATGATGCTAGGAGTTTTTGCTAGTTCAATTCAAGCTTTAATTTTCTCAACTCTTGCTGCAGCTTATATTGCTGAAGCAATTGAAGGTCATTAAATTTATACTTCGAAATCTGTTAATTCTTTTCTAAAAATAAATAATAACAAATAATAATAAATAATATGGATTCAATAATTTCTGCTGCATCTGTTTTAGCTGCTGGTTTTGCTGTTGGTTTAGGAGCAATTGGGCCAGGAATTGGTCAAGGTAATGCTGCTGGTCAAGCTGTAGAAGGGATTGCACGTCAACCAGAAGCAGAAAATAAAATACGTGGGACACTTTTATTAAGTTTAGCATTTATGGAAGCTTTAACAATTTATGGTTTAGTAGTCGCTTTATCATTATTATTTGCAAACCCATTTACTAGTTAAATTTTAATAATAGATAGCTTTTTTTATCTAAATTTTTAAATTAAAATTTTATTTTTTATTCAAAACTTTATTTTCATTTTATTTCTTTTTATTTATGATGCAAAATTTAAATTTTCTTTTAGTAGTAGAAAAATCAGGAGGATTATTTGATTTCGATGGAACATTACCCGTAATTGCAATTCAATTTTTGATATTAATGTTTTTATTAAATATTATTTTATATACTCCTTTATTAAACATTATTAATGAAAGAAACCAATATATTAATAAAAATTTAGCGCAAGCTTCAAATATTTTAAATCAAGCGGATAAACTAAGTCAGCAATATGAAGTTGAATTAGTAAAAGCTAGAAAAGAAGCTCAATTAGAAATTTCTACAGCACAAAAATTACACAAAATAGTATTAGAAAATGAAATTAAAGCAACACAAAAAATTTTTGATAATTATTTTGTACAAATTACAAATATCTTAAAAAAGGAGCAATCTATTATTTTAAAAAGTTTAGAAAACGAAATTGATTTACTTAGTAATGAAATTTTAGTACGAATTACAACATAAATATTAATTAATTTATATTTTCTAGCTATGAAAAACTGGGTACCCTATTTAATTTTTACAACTAACAATTCAAAAAATATTAGTTTAAATACAAATATTTTAGAGACAAATTTAATAAATATTATTATACTTTTAATATTATTAATTTATTTATTAGGAAATTTTTTGAATACAAATCTTTCGTCGCGACATGAACAAATTGCAAATACTATAAAAAGTGGTGAAAAACGTTTAAATGAAGCTAAACAACGTTTAAAAGAAGCCAAATTTCAATGGTTTCAAGCTTCGATAATAATAGAAGAGATAAAAGAGCAAACAAAACAAACTAAAGTTAATTTATTAGAATCAGAGTATAATAATATCAATCATACACTTTCTCAACGTTTTAATAATCTTTTAACAATTCTTTATTATCGCGAACAACAAGTTTTGAGTGTTATAATTCAACAAGTTTCAGAAATAACTTTAAAACAAGTTACTAAAAAATTAAAAAATTCACTAATAGATAAAAATCAATCTCTTATTATTAATAATAAAATCAATCGATTAGAAAGTCACTTATGATCAATAAACTAGAAAACATAAAAATAATAGATCCCTATTCTGAAGCTTTTTTTCAGTTAGGATTAAATTTATCTATTACCCAAAATAATCCCGATATATTTTATCAATTAATTTTTGATATTCAAGATTTTTTAGAATTAGTTTCAAAAAATCCTGAACTTGATACTTTTCTAAAAAGCCCATTAAATTCAGATTTAGTAAAAAAAAGTCTTTTAACTAAAGTTTTTGAAGATAAAATAAGTTCCTACACTCTTAACTTTTTTAATTTATTAATTGACAAAAAACGAATTAATTTTATTGATGGTATTGGAAAAAAATTCTTAGAAAAAGCTTATAATTTTATTTGTATTACTTTTATAGAAATAAAATCAACTATACCATTAATAAAAAAACAACAAGAAATATTAATTTATAAAATTAATAAAATCTTAGGTCCTATTTTTACAAAACCTTATGTACAATATTCAAATCTTCAATTGATGTTAGTTATCGATAAAGAAATTTTAGGTGGTTTAATTATTAAGATTGGATCAAAAATTATTGATTTAAGTTTACGTAATGAATTACAAAAATTAAAAAAAGATTTAAATCTTTTTTTATAATCTAAATAGTGAATAATTTTAAGCAATTATTTAGTATAAGAAATCAATAAACAAATTAAATTCTGGTATGTCTAATATAAGTCCAAATGAAATTAGTAATATTATTCGCCAACAAATTGCAGTATATAAACCCGATACGATTAAAATAGATAATAATGGTACTGTACTTCAAGTTGGTGATGGTATTGCTCGCGTTTATGGTCTTGATGAAGTAATGGCAGGTGAATTAGTAGAATTTGAAGATGGAACAATTGGAATTGCTTTAAATTTAGAAAATTCTAATGTTGGTGTTGTATTAATGGGAAGTGGTTTTGATATACTTGAAGGAAGTAGTGTTAAAGCAACTGGACGTATTGCTCAAGTACCAGTAGGTGATAATTTACTTGGTCGAGTTGTTAATTCGTTAGCAAATCCTGTCGATGGTAAAGGAGAAATTAAAACAGACGAATATCGGTTAGTTGAAGCAATGGCTCCGGGTATTGTTAGTCGAAAATCTGTTTGCGAACCTTTACAAACAGGTATTACTGCTATTGATGCAATGATTCCTATAGGAAGAGGACAACGTGAATTAATCATTGGTGATCGACAAACAGGAAAAACTTCAATTGCATTAGATACAATTATTAATCAAAAAGGTCAAGATGTAATATGTGTCTATGTAGCTATTGGACAGAAAGCTTCTGCTGTTGCTCAAGCAGTTACTATTTTACAAGAAAAAAATGCATTAGATTATACAATTATTGTTTCTGCAAATGCGGCTCAACCAGCAACATTACAATATATTGCTCCATATACTGGTGCAGCATTAGCAGAGTATTTTATGTATAAAGGAAAAGCAACGTTAGTTATTTATGATGATTTGTCCAAACAAGCTTCGGCTTATCGACAAATGTCTTTATTATTAAGACGTCCACCAGGAAGAGAAGCTTATCCAGGTGACGTTTTTTATTTACATTCTCGTTTATTGGAAAGAGCAGCTAAATTAAATGATACTTTAGGTGGTGGAAGTATGACAGCTCTTCCAATTATTGAAACGCAAGCAGGTGATGTATCAGCATATATTCCAACAAATGTTATTTCAATTACCGATGGTCAAATCTTTTTATCAAGTGATTTATTTAATTCTGGGTTAAGACCAGCAATTAATATTGGTATTTCTGTTTCAAGAGTAGGTTCTGCTGCTCAAATCAAGGCAATGAAACAAGTTGCTGGGACATTAAAACTAGAACTAGCTCAATTTGATGAATTAGAAGCTTTTTCTCAATTTGCTTCCGATTTAGATAAAGCAACACAAAATCAGTTAGCACGTGGACAACGTTTACGAGAAATTTTAAAACAAGCTTTAAACTCTCCAATTCCTGTTGAAGAACAAGTTGCTATTATTTATACCGGAACAAAGGGTTACTTAGATGATTTAGGACTAAATGAAATTTTACCTTTTATTCAAGTTCTTAGACAACATTTAAAAAGTCCGAAAACTGAATTTCTATCTGGTATTCAAAAAGGAAAAGTTTTAACTCCGGAATTAGAATCGATTTTACAAACTTCAATAAACGAAACAAAAAAAAATTTTAAAGTTTAATAAAACGATCTAAATATTTAGATCGTTTTTTATTGATATTTTTGAAATTTTTATATAATATAAGTTAATATATTATCCTCAGTAGCTCAGTGGTAGAGCAATCGGCTGTTAACCGATTGGTCGTAGGTTCAAATCCTACCTGGGGAGTTACAGATTCCTAAGTATTAAAGTTAATACGATAATCTCTATATAATATGAATATATTTTTATTTAATTTAAAGGTAGATATATTATAATGAAACTAGCTTATTGGATGTATGCGGGTCCTGCTCATATTGGAACATTACGAATTGCAACATCTTTTAAAAATGTTCATGCAATAATGCATGCACCATTAGGAGATGATTATTTTAATGTTATGCAATCAATGTTAGAACGTAAACGAAATTTTACGCCAGTAACTGCAAGTGTCGTAGATCGACATGTTTTAGCTCGTGGGTCACAAGAAAAAGTTATTAATAATATTCGTCGAAAAGATATAGAAGAACAACCAGATCTTGTTATTTTAACACCAACTTGTACATCTAGTATTTTACAAGAAGATTTACAAAATTTTGTTAATAGAGCAGGTATAGAAACAAAAGCAGAAGTTTTATTAGCAGATGTTAATCATTATCGAGTAAATGAATTACAAGCAGCTGATCGTACTTTACAACAAATTATTGAATTCTTTTTAAATAAAGAAAAAAAACAAAAAAATTTTAACATAAAAAAGACATTAGAACCATCAGTCAATTTAATCGGTTCTTATAATCTTGCATTTCATAATCAACATGATATAGCAGAATTAAAACATCTTTTTTCAGATTTAGGAGTAAAAATTAATTTAATTATTCCAGAAGGAGCCTCAGTTCATGAATTAAAAAATCTTCCTAAAGCTTGGTTTAATTTTGTTCCATATAGAGAAATTGGATTATTAAGTGCAGAGTTTTTGCAAAAAGAGTTTAACATGCCATATATCGATATTGCTCCAATTGGAGTTATAGAAACGGCCAAATTTATTCGAAAAGTTCAACAACTTTTAAATAATGAAAGATTAAATGTAAATTTTGAGTCTTATATTGATATTCAAACACGTTTTATTTCTCAATCTGCTTGGTTTTCTCGGTCGATCGATTGCCAATCTTTAACAGGAAAAAAAGCTTTTGTTTTTGGAGATTCGACTCATGCAACAACCATTACAAAAATTTTAACTAAAGAAATGGGTATTCATGTTGTTGTAGCTGGAACGTATTGTAAATATGATAAATCATGGTTTACTAAACAAATTGGACACTTATGTGATAAAATAATAATAACAGATGATCATAAAGTAATTGGAGATTTAATAAAAAAATTACAACCTAATGTTATTTTTGGAACTCAAATGGAACGTCATATAGCAAAACGTTTAAATATTCCGTGTGGCGTTATTTCTGCACCCGTTCATATACAAAATTTTCCTTTAAGCTATAGACCTTTTTGCGGTTATGAAGGAGCTAATCAAATAGCTGACTTAATTTATAATTCTTTCACTTTAGGAATGGAAGATCATTTATTAGATATTTTTGGTGGGCATGATACTAAAGATATTTTCGAATTTTCTCAAATTACAAATAATAGTAATATAAATTGGTCAAAAGAAGCTCAATCTGAATTACTAAAAATTCCAGGGTTTGTTCGAAATAAAATTAAGCAAAATACCGAAAACTTTGTTAAAAATAAAAATTTAAATATAGTAACTTTAGAATTAATGTATGCAGCAAAAGAACAACTAGTTTAAAATAAATAGAATAATACAATAGTATTATTTTATTTATTTATGTTATACTTTTCAATAAATAAGTTTGATAAAATATTTTTTAAGGGTCGATGCCTGAGCGGTTAATAGGGACGGATTGTAAATCCGTTGGCCATGCCTACGTTGGTTCAAATCCAACTCGGCCCATATACAATAGATACAATAAAAATTTTTTAAGTTTCGTTAATGTTTTCAATATTTTTTTGAAATTCTAAAAATTTTTTTTGATAAAAACTGAAATTCTTTTTTCGAATTAATTTATTAAATTTTCCTCTTTCCATTAATGACATACTGTTAATTTTACTAAAATAAGGTACAAACAAAAATTCAAAATTTTCAAAAAGATATCTATTTTCAGGCATAGTAAAATATGCAAATAAATCACCCAAAGGTACAGCTTTTAAATTTGTACGTAGTAATCCATTTAAGATTTCTTCATTACTTTCTTTAGGAATATTTTGTAATATAATGCCAGTTCTATTTGCAGATTTTAATAAAAAATTTTCGGCCGTATATTTATCAAAGAAAAGTAAACAAATAGATTTAGAACCAAAAGCATTTTCAACTGAATAATGTTTTCCATCTCGATAAATTTTTGAAATTCCTGAAAGTTGATTAGATTTTACAATATGAATGATAGAAAAGCGATTTTTTTTGGAAACAGTTCGTCTTCTTGTTGTATAAGTACGAGTAAATATTATTTTGTGATATCTATAATCAATTACGATTTGTTCAGCGTCTATTCGAGACTCAGGAATTATAGAAAGCAAAACATCTTGTTCTGTATTTTTTTCATCTAATGTTGTTGTAACTAAAGCATAAACTTTTAGTTGATTTAAATTTGTAATTAATTGGTGAAATTCTTTTTTTGTTTTTTCAAGGTTTTCTTTTTCAAATGTTAGCCTTTTTTCTTCTTCTTCAATTGTTTGCATTTCAGTTTTTATGGGTAAATTTTTTGACATTACCATTTTTTCTGCTGCAATTTTATTTGTATTTGTTAAAGAAAACCAAAGAATTGTAAATATCATAAAGATGTTTTTTTTTTTCATAAAATTTTATATGTACTTTAATATGTATTTTAATATGTATTTTATTATAAAAATTTTTTAAAGTCAAATAGTATTAAAATACTATTTGACTATAAACTATAATATATAATAAACTATTTTATTGTTAAAAATCTAATTCTGCTGCCTGAACTTTTTCAAATTGTTTTTTCTTTGCAATTAATAAAATTTGAGTAATTAAGATAAATAGAACAAAAATTAAATATCCTATAATTCTTTTTGGATTTTGTAAAGTGATCTCTGTTTCTGTTTGTCCAAATCCACCAACATTAGGATCTTTAGTAAGAGGTTGATTAAGTTGAATAATATCTTTTTCTTTTACTAATAAAGTTAAACCTGAAGGTACCACTTGTTCAATTTCTATGTTTTCAGTAGTTAAAATGTTTATTAACATTTCATTTTTTTCAGTTTGATTAATTTTAGTAATTTGACCAGTAGCTGGTGCATTAATTGTATTATTATTACTTTTTTCACCTGTTGGATAAATTTGACCACGTCCTCGATTACCACCTACATAAATAGGATAATTTAAAAAGTGAACATTTTTGTTTGTTTCTGGATTAGGAGAAATAATAGGAAATATTAGTTCTTGATGAGAATCTCCATTAATAGGGCCAACCACTAAAATATTTTCTTGAGACGAACTATAAGGTGAAATATATACTCCTTTATTTTTTTCTTTTAGTTCTTTTGACAATTTTTCTTTTGGAGCTAATTTAAAACCTTCTGGTAATACAATAACTGCTCCAACATTTAACGGTCCATATTTTCCATTACCTTGAATTTGTTTTAATGTTTTATCATAGGGAACTTTTACTATTGTTTCAAAAATAGTATCTGGTAGAACAGCTTGGGGTGTTTCAATTTCAATAGGTTTTTCTGCTAAATGACAATTTGCACAAGCAATTTTCCCATTTGCTGCTCGTGGGTTAGTATATACTTGTTGTGCATAAATCGGATATGCATATGATTTATCTAGATAAATATTAAATATTGTAAAAAATAATGTAAAAATAACTAAAAATGTTTTAATTGTAATATTTTGATGTTTTAAAATTTTCATTATGAACTTGAAATAATATAAAATTTTATATAATAACTTAAAATTTTTAAACTTTAGTTAAAAAAATAACAAAAAAGCTACCTACTAAATACAATAAAAAAACAGCTCCTGAAAGTAGTAATTGAGTTAATGGATCTACTGAAGGAGTTAAAATAGCACCTAAAATCGTAGAAATAAGAAAAACATATTTCCATAATTTTAACATTTCAGTTCCAGATATAATTTTCGAAAAACTCAAAATAATTTGAATTATAGGGATTTGAAATACAATACCTGTACTAAAGAATAATACCAATATAAAATTAAAGTATTGATCAAAAGACCATAAAGGCTCTATAACATCAGAACTATAATTAATAAAAAACGTCAAAGCAGCAGGTATTAAAATAAAATAAGAAAAAAGTAATCCTAACAAAAATAATATTACTGAACTTATAATTAAATTTAATATTATTTTTTTTTCTTCAATTCTTAATCCAGGTAGTAAAAAAAATATAATTTGACTTAAAATAATAGGAATACTAAAAATTATTCCAGTATAAATTGAAATTTTTACTGTAGAGAGAAAATATTCACTCGGAGAAGTTTGAAAAAACTGAATATTTTCAACAGGCTTTTGAAGTAATTGAACAATTAATTTAACTTCTAAAAAAGAAATTAAAATAAAAGAAATTATAACAAAAATACTTTGAAAACAGCGTTGTCGAATTTCTTCTATATGTTCAGTAGTTAAAAGCTCTATAGCATATCTGTTTTTTTTTTTAGTTCAAAAAGATCGGAAAATTTAAAAAAAATTGTATTTTTTTTCATTTTATTTTATTTTAAAAATTGATGACCTTCTATTTTCATAGAAATACGTTTAAGATGATTCGACACTTTAAATTTTTCTTTTGATGTTGTTGACATCGCTAATTGTTTACTTGTTAATTCCAATTCATCTAAATCTTTTTGATAATCTTCTTTTAAAATTTCTTCATAGTCAGCAACAACTAGTTTAACAACGTTATTTTCTATTTGAGCAAATCCATTTAATATTAAAAGAGGTGTCCATTTAGCTGTTAAAGTTTCACGGATTCGTAAAATTCCAATATCTAAAGCAACAATCGTAGGAAGATGGCCTGATAAAACACCCATTTGTCCAGTAATAGTAGGGAGTACTAATTCTGCAACAGTATTTTTATAAGCTATCGCACTGGGAATAGTAATACTAAGAATAATAGACATAAGATAATAAGCTCCTTTCTAAAGTTATGTTTTTAATTTTGCAGCTTTAGCAATTGCTTCGTCTATATCTCCCACTAAATAAAAGGCTTGTTCTGGTAAATCGTCTAATTCTCCTTTTAAAATTTTTTGAAACCCTTTAATTGTTTCTTCTAAAGATACGTATTTGCCTGGTGAACCAGTAAATACTTCAGCAACGAAGAATGGTTGAGATAAAAATCGTTCTATTTTTCTTGCTCGAGCTACAACTAAACGATCTTCTTCAGATAATTCATCAATCCCTAAAATTGCAATAATATCTTGTAATTCTTTATAACGTTGTAAAGTTTGTTTTACAGATTGTGCTGTATTATAGTGTTCTAATCCTACAATTGATTCTTGTAACATTGTTGAAGTTGAATCTAATGGATCAACAGCTGGATAAATTCCTTTTGCTGCTAATCCACGTGATAAAACTGTAGTAGTATCTAAATGTGCAAAAGTTGTTGCTGGAGCAGGGTCAGTTAAATCGTCTGCAGGGACATAAACGGCTTGAATAGACGTAATGGAACCATCTTTTGTTGATGTAATTCGTTCTTGCAATGCTCCCATTTCCGTTGCTAAAGTAGGTTGATAACCAACTGCAGAAGGCATACGTCCTAATAAAGCAGATACTTCAGAACCAGCTTGAACAAATCTAAAAATGTTATCAATAAATAATAAAACATCTTGTTTATTAATATCACGAAAATATTCAGCCATAGTTAAAGCTGAAAGTCCAACACGCATTCTTGCTCCAGGTGGTTCATTCATTTGTCCATAAACAAGAGCCACTTTTGATTCAGGTAAATTATCTTCTTTAATTACTCCAGATTCTTTCATTTCCATATAAAGATCATTACCTTCTCGAGTACGTTCTCCTACACCACCAAATACAGAAACACCACCGTGTGCTTTTGCAATATTATTAATTAATTCCATTATTAATACTGTCTTTCCAACACCCGCGCCACCAAATAATCCAATTTTTCCACCCCGACGATAAGGTGCTAATAAATCTACTACTTTTATCCCTGTTTCAAAAATAGATGGAGCAGTTTCTAAATCAGTAAATTTAGGTGCTTCACGATGAATGGGTAATGTATTTGTTTTATCAACTGTTCCTAAGTTATCTACAGGTTCACCTAAAATATTAAAAATTCGTCCTAAAGTTGGTTGTCCTACTGGTACATTTATCGGAACTCCAGTATCTTCAACTTCAACTCCTCTTTTTAAACCGTCTGTTGCACTCATAGCTACAGCTCTTATTTTATTATCGCCAAGTAATTGTTGAACTTCACAAACTATAGTTTTGTCTTCACTTTTTATAACGATTGCATTATAAATTTTTGGTAAATTTCCTGATGGAAAAAAAACATCTAATACTGGACCTATAACTTGAGTAATATAACCTGAATTTTTTTGAGTTGTTGTCATAGTCATAACTTTAAATTTTTTTCTGAATAGCTTTTTATTGTATTTTTTATTTTACTTCCAATTAATTTTTTAGTTGTTTATAATGTAGTATCTGTAATATTTTTATCTACAACAAAAATTTTTAAATAAATAGGGTTTCTATATAAAATCATTAATAAAATGCTTTATTAGTAAGTCGACCTGTAGTTTGTAACCAATTTGTAGCTTCAATGTAATTATTTGGAGCTAAATTAATTGCTTGTTTCCAATATTCGGCGGCTTTATCAAATAATAATCGTGCCACTTCTATGTTTTGTTTTTCAAAAGCTTTAGTTCCTTGATAATGGTAAATAACAGCTATATTGTTTAAAGCTTGCATCAAATTAGAATTAAATTCTAAAGCTTGATGATAATATTCTAAAGCTTTTACATATTCTCCATTACTAGAATAAATTAATCCAATATTATAAAGTATAAAACTGCGATCATAAGGATCTTCTTCAATTTGTAAAGCTTCATAATAGCCTTCTAAAGCTTCTGCGTATTCTCCATCAGATTGAGCAGACATTCCATCTTTATAATAAAAAAAAGCTTGTTTTTCTTCTTTACTTGCTGGAAATATTTTTAAAATAATATCTGCCATTACAGTAAAAGTTTTATCAATAAAATTATCGTTTCGTTGAGTTCTTGCCATAATATTTAACAACTAATGTTTGAAAATAACATATTAAATATAAATATTAATAAAAAACTCTTTTATTTATTTTTATTTTATTTAGTTATTTTTTTATATATTTTTTTTTTATTTGGCTTTTTTTTATACTTTGGTTTTACAATATTAGTAACAACAAAGGGTAGTAAGTTAAAAATTCGAGCTTGTTTAACAGATCTCGCTAATTGACGTTGTTGTTTAAGTGTTAGTTTCGTAGATCGACGTGGCCGAATTTTTCCTTGTCGACTTAAAAAGGAATGTAATAAATCAATATTTTTGTAATCGATAATTTCTGTAGGTTTTAATGGAGATAATTTACTTTTTGTTAATCTCATTTATTTTTAAATTATTTTATTTCTTTGTGCAAAGTATGATTATTACAATAAGTACAAAATTTGTTTAATTCTAATCTATTTGTATTTTTTTTTCTATTTTTTGTTGTAACATATCTGTTTATACCCTTTTTTTGTTTTTCCATATTATTTTTACAATTAGTACATTCTAAAGTAACTAAAACTCGGTTTCCTTTATTTTTTTTTACCATAAATAAAATTAATTTGTTAATAGTACATAATCTTAGTAATTAAAAATTTTTATTATTTTTAATGATAACGAAATTTTGAAATCAGTTTTTTTCTAAAATTGTTTTAGATATTTTTTCAATTTTAGTAGTTGATCCTATAGATTCTAATGGATCTTTTCGTAAACGATGGCGAAGACATAAAGTTATAATTTTTATAATATCATCTACGGTTACAGTAGTTCGATTTTCAAATGCAGCAAACGCTTTTGCTGCAAAGTTAATAACAATATCACCACGTAAACCATCAACATTTAATTCACTACAAATTTTTGCAATTTTTATTTCTAAATTTGAATTTATTTGTACCATTGGTAGTAATTTTTGCGCATCAACTATTTTTTTTTTTAAATTCTCTTGTGTTTCTTCATATTTTTTTATCCATGCTTGTGGGTTTGAATCAAATGCTGCTCGTTCTTGAACTACTTTAACTCGTAAATTAGGATCTTTTACTGTTTTTACTTCTGCATGCATTCCAAAACGATCTAGTAATTGTGGTCGTAATTCACCTTCTTCTGGATTTCCAGAACCAACTAAAACAAATCGAGATGGATGTCGAACAGAAATACCTTCTCGTTCAACTGTATTCCAACCAGAAGCGGCTGAATCCAATAAAATATCAATTAAATGATTTTCTAATAAATTTACTTCATCAACATAAAGTATTCCACGATTAGCTTTAGCTAATAAACCAGGTTCAAAAGCTTTAATTCCAGAAGTTAAAGCTTTTTCAATATCAATAGTTCCACATACACGATCTTCTGTTGCTCCTAAAGGTAAGTCAATCATTGGGACTTTAATATGATCTATATCCACAGTTTTTGTTAAATTTTCTTTTTGATTTAGCAGATTAATTTTCTCATTGGGATGTTGATTGTAAGGATTATTTTTTATTACTTCAATCTTGGGTAATAAATCTGCTAAAGCTCGTATTGTTGTTGATTTACCTGTTCCTCTATCTCCCATAATTATAACTCCTCCTATTCTAGGGTCAATAATATTAAGAATTAAAGCTAATTTCATTTCTTCTTGACCTACGATAGCAGTAAAAGGGAAGATAAAATCTTTTTTTTCCATGTTCCTATCTTAAAGTATATTAATTAAATATATATTTTTGTACCAAGACGTATTGCTAATAATGCAGAAACTAAAGCTAGGACAAGAGCAATAATAATTTGAGTATCTGTAATCATTTTGAATTTAAATTTTATATTAACATAATTATATTATATACTAAGATACTGATTTAGTAGAGTAAAATTTTTTGTTTTTGTACAAAATTTAGGGGTTGACACTTTTATCATATTCTGCGTAGCTTTAAGTTCATGATATAAAACCTTCTCTTTC
>JAAUYI010192461.1_pt1 | contig 60964 bp, 49 predicted proteins | sample 7278041 | NCBI WGS metagenome assembly JAAUYI01 (sample SAMN14350216, study PRJNA611818) | marine sediment metagenome | isolation source: surface marine sediment (0.6m) | place: French Polynesia: Moorea | collected 2018-08
AACCTTGGTTTTGGTTTGACTTATTCCCGTGCTTACTATCCGTCAGAAGGTGTAGTGGTTTCTGGAGAAACAGGGAGTGAACTAGCCAATGCGCCTTTTGGTGAAGACATCCCTACATCGGCAGATCATTTTGGATTACAATTTAGCTACCGTTTTAGTCCCCGCTTTACTCTTTCTGGTTGGGGTGGTTTGACGTTTGCTCATGCACAGACAGACGGATTAAATGATGGGTTCTTAGTTGAAAATGGAGATGATGCCACGATTTTTAACTGGGCGATTACCTTAGCCTTCCCTGATTTTGGTTCCGAAGGCAGTTTAGCCGGTATCATCATCGGACAACCGCCAAAAGTGAGTTCCAATGATGGTGGTTCAGAAGATGAGGACAGTGCTTGGCATCTTGAAGCTCAATATCGTTATAAACTAAACGACCATATTGCTCTTAATCCGGGCTTTTTTGTGATTATCAATCCCGAACACAACAGCGATAATGATACTATTTGGGTCGGCACCTTCAGAACTATTTTTGAGTTTTAAATCTTAGTCTTTACCCAGTTGACGACTAATTAGGGCTTGTTTAGTAAGCCCTGATTATAAAAGTCCCGTTTTTTTGAATCAAGAAAAATCAATACTGGCTCAACTTTAAATTAGTTGTAGTAATTTTCAAAAATCTGGGGGGGCGACATATGCTCTGTAACCCCTTCAGGTTCAGACGCTGATACCTATCAGAAAATGTTGATTGCGAATACCCGCACAATTGTAGAAGGTTTGGGAGGTAAATATACAGATTTTGTAGAGAAGTAATTATCACACTTATTTTCTAATATTATGTCTTAGTATTGCTTTGAATTTGGCATAACAAGTACGCTAGATCCTAAAATATAAACATATTAATAATGAGGGAACTTGAGTGTAAATCATCCGCTAACAACCCTTTTTGTCCAAAGTTTAATACCCTACATCCCCCCTCACCGTAGCAGGGGGACTGTAGGGTATTGGAACAGGGTGTTCTCATCTGTAGCGACCGTTTTTTGAAGTTGAATAATCAGGCAAATTGCCTTTTCCTTTTAGCTAAGTACTAGTAATTATCTCCTGGAATAAGTTTTGCAGCCGCTTCTTGGGCAAAGAGCAGTATGCCTCCAATTTCTATTCCTAAACATGTAAGAACTAATGAAAGAATTCGCAGAATGGCGGACATAGTATTAAGCATAGGCTTATACCGTTCAACTTTTTTCTTTAGCCATCCTTTTTGAGTAAAAGAATCATCAATCTGCTCATATAAATTTTTAATTGCGTCAAGGTCTTCTTTAAGAGCTTGTTTAACTTTTAATCTAAAAGTCTCATTTTGATGACTGAGTATATCTTCCCATGCCTCGATTTTTGATTTAGCTTTATCTAAAGTATTTTCATAATTTTTTCCTTTCCAAAACCAATTTAATCTATTAAGTTCATTTGTTTTTGTTAGGATTTATTCAAGGGATTTTTTACATTCAGTAACAAGCTTACGGTGCGGTTTTAACTCTTCCTCTGAAAGTCTAAATAGAAACATATATTTTCCCCAATATTAGTATTAATACTTTGATTGTAAGTAGGTAAGTATAATAAATTATAATTTAATAAATTATAATCATAACACCTTGCTGTAATGATTTGTCGATGTTTTACAGAAAATTTACTAAGTTTTAATAAATACTATTAACAAAAGTTAGTAATAGCCTATACCCCAACAATAACAAAGTCCCCCTCACCGTAGCAGGGGGACTGTAGGGTATTGGAACAGGGTATTCTCATCTGTAGCGACCGTTGTTTGAAGTTGAATAATTAGGCAAAAGGAAACAGAATATTTCTTAGCTTTTGTTACCTTTTACCGTTTTTACCTCTGTCCGTCACAGTAATTTAACTGGACTTAAAACCAATCTCTATACAGGGCAATTTCATCTACCCTGATTTCAAAAGGTGCCCCATTATCCGGAGGAGGACAAACACGAATTTTTGCCCTATTGGCAAACCGTTTTAGTCTATTACCAAGCTGGGAAATATCACTCATAATATTCCAAAAAGTTGGCATATCAGGACATTCAATTATTAACATTAAAGGTCCAAAATTAGTCGTCAGATGCCACTGACACATAGATAATAGTGTCTGAGTAATGCGATCGCAAGCTTCGTAAAAGCACCTACTGGTAGATTGCTCTAGTTCCCGACGCAGTATACCATCAAATTGAGTTCCCTCTGCTGGTGGCATATCATCAGGAGGAAGGAAGGGTTTTCGTTTAGACATAATTTCGCACCTCTTGGTTATAGCGCGTCAAACTTTCTAGGTTTTTCTGGAGAATAGAAGATGAAGGTTTTAGCGCTAGTGTACCCAGGTTTAATTCATCCTGGAATTTTTTGATTTTGTCCCGACAGGTCGCTACATCACCGATAATGGAATTCTCTAGCAAATAGTCTTCATCGAAACAAATATTTTGGCGATTGAATGGCTTTAGGTTATTATTACTACCGTTACGGGTAACTTGGGCAGAGTTCGTTTTCATTCTCTGGCTGAATTGACGAATAAAAGGCATAGCCTCACTCACAGCCTCATCGTATGTCTTACCGACATAAAAAAAGCGTGCCAGTAATAGATTGTCGGCACCGCTATTGTTAATTGCCCGATATTTGGCAACGGTACTTTTCAATCTTTCTAGGGAAAACGGGGGTCCTCCCATTAAGCCAAAGGAATTTTCTGCTGCAAACCTAATGCCATAATCATCGCCAGTCGCCACATACACTGGTATGGGTTTTTGCAACGGTTGCGGATAAATTGTGATGCGATCGCAATGAAAATACTGACCGTTAAACGACACCTCTGATTCATACAACAGCTTATGAATCATCACCATTGCTTCTAACATTTTAGCCCGAGATTGACTCATCGGTGTGGCAAAATGCTTGTGGTGCAGGGGAAATGGACCTCCCTTGGCAATTCCCAAGGCTAATCGTCCTCCACAAAGATTATCCAGAGTCGCAATATCTTCTGCCACCCTCACAGGGTTATGAAACGCTAGCAATACCGCTGCTGAACCCAGACGAATACTCGAAGTCACACCAGCTAAATGAGCCATCAACACCAAAATTGACGGACAGAGATTCAACTCATTGAAGTGTTGTTCCGTTACCCAAGCCTCCTCAAACCCTAAGCTCTCTACATATTGTACTAGCGCTACTTGTTCAAAGATAGCTCTTTGGGCATCTTGGTGATGATTTTCGTAATTACAAAAAAGTCCAGTTTTCATTGCGATCGCTATTTTCCCTTATCACACATCTTGCACCTGAGTCAGAAACCGGGTTTACCCTCGAATATTGACCTGTCAAAATCTTAATTTTGGGTTTATAAACCCGGTTTCTCTATGCTTGTTGAAAATGCTGCAAGATATGACTTATGCCGCTAGCAAGTGCAGTTCTAACCACAAGCGCGGATCGGCTTGCTTAAGCTTTGAGAGCGGGTCGCGTAGTAGTCTTTGAGCATTCAAAAATACTACCTGAGTCCATCCCATATTTTCTGCTATATCTCGGAGTACATCTTGATAAGCCTGTACATCACTCATCATTTCTTGTGAGCAATAAATTCCGATATATTGCAATCGTTTTGGAGGTCTTCCCCAATGACAGGTTATGACTTTCACATAACAGTTGTCTAACAATTTCCCTAATTTGGGATAGTAGAGATTTACAATCCTTCTAAACTCTTGAATTAGGATGTCTTCAGTAATCATTACCTAACATCTTTTTGTAGCGCTCATCACGCCTTTAATATAACATATTTTTGTTATAGATTTATAACGTAATCAAGATTTTTATTAAGAAAACACAAAATATTTTATTGATTGATTATAGAATATATTTTAATTTTATAAATAAACATAATTATGGATAGATTTAACCAACAAATTATCATTATTTTAATGTAGCAATCCTATTTTAATTCTGTGTGAGAATTCCTTACTCCAAAACCCCGACTTATGCAAAAACTCGGGGTTCTTATTTTTCACATTTGGGATTGCTATAATATCCAGTCATTTATCCAGATAACGGATTTAAATTTAAAGTTAGCAATGAATTTATCTTTGTGAAAAATTTAGCACTGGGTAACACAAAATTAGAAATAAAAACATGTAACTACCTGAACATAAATTTTTTTCCTATTCCCTATTCCCTATTCCCTATTCCCTATTCCCAGTGCTACTATCTAGCATTGCGTTCGCATACCAAAACCTCTGCTATCAAATAGGGTACATGAGCAAGATCGCCATAGCCTTCACAACCGCGAATTGGTGAACTAAATGTGTAATTCGTTTCACATTCTCCATTAAAATAAACTTGAATAAACCATCTATCTGGGAACCCAGCCACACCTATTTCCACCAGATACCAACTCTCACCCACCAAACGAGAGCTAACAACAACAAACCACTGTTTTTTATCTTCTGTAAGATTCCACTCCGCCATGATAAAATCTAAGGCGATGTTTCCAGCGTCAGTTGCAGTTAACAGCATTTTTCACTCCTGATTTTAAACTTGAGGATACAGTCCTAATTGCTTAGATAATTCCCGAGCAATATGGATTAAAAATTCGGCACCTTCTCCATTGCCCTGGTGTGCAAATGCAGCTGCCACCTGTAAAATAGTATGTATAAAGCCAGCATCCAGTAATTCTGGTTGAGCTTGCAAAATTTCTGGTTCCTGACCATTAGGACATTTTAACAAGTCATCAATCAAATTAAAATATAAATCTTGACGTTCTTGTGTAATTACAAATTTGTTCTCTTCTGTCATTTTTTTGTTTGATGGTGTAGATTTACTAATCATAATTAACCTGCACAGCTATTTTTGGCACATCATATATTTATCTATCAATATTTAATTGCCAGATTCGCTCCAAGGTTTCTATTTGTTTTTCTAACACTTTTTCTCTATGAATAAGGTATTTTTCGTAACCAAAAATTCCCATACCAAGACTAATAGGAGTCAACAATAATAACCATAGTAAAATTGTGGTAATACGATATTGTCCTTCAAGAATCATAAAATACTCAAAGGCTCTGATATCATCAATTTGACTAGAGTTACGATTCCAAGAGCCAACATTACTATTGTGGGAATTATACAGTAAATTCTGGGTTGATACTAGTTCTAAATGTCGCTCCCACACCACAGTAAATACTATTAGCCCTGGAGAAATAACTACTAAAGTAATTAAACCAACGCTGAGAAAATTTAATAGTTTGTCTCTCATTTTGGCTATCCCTAGTTAGATAGTAAGTAGATTGTAATGTTGTATAGAGTCATATCCAAGGATAGAAAAACCGGGTTGATGAACAAAAAATTAGGGTTTTAACAGAAGAAACCGGGTTTTTTTGAGACTAAACTTACATCTTGCAGCATTTTCAACAAAAGCAAAGAAACCGGGTTTGGGTTTATAAACCAAAAATTAAGGTTTTTAGGTTCAGTGATTATCAATAAACCCGGTTTTTCCGTACACTGATAGACTTCATATTTACTTTATAAATAATCTCTTAGCTTAGGACTTACGTCTTCAACAGATAAAGTTATAAGTTTAAGAAGTCCCCCCTCGGTTCTTTGGCTTTCACCTGAGAATCTAGGGGGGGTAGAGGGGAATCTCTGCGTAAATCCTATAGGTTTTATATCAGAAGCACCAAAAGTAAACTTTCTTTTGGTGCTGGATTAAAATCATTAAACTAATTATCTTTGTACTCATAGCTGATAATGCCCATTTGATAAGGGTTATAAAAATTTATTGGGCAATGGGTTCTGGTATTTTGCAATTAGGGTACTAGTATTTTTGTAGTAGGGTACTAGCATTTATCGACTCAGAAAATTTGGGATTTTAGTTCCATAAATACAGTTTTCTAGACCATTCTATGCTTTGTATTTGTAAGAATCACCAAATTGCTTTTTTTGTCTGAAATAACTATTAATTGATTATTTGTCAATCAAAAATGTTACAAAAAATATCTATATTTACAAATATTGTCTGGAAAAATTGAGAAATATTATAAATATCATATGATAGACTATTAGAAATAATTTCAGCCATCAAATATCTTTGTGTCAAATGGCACGGTTGTTAAGCCCAAACTATTGTAATAAACTCGTTTCCAGGCTCAGCCTGGAAACGTATCTGTTGGAGGCTCTGCCTCCCATTCAGTATGGAGGCAGAGCCTCCAATGGATGCATTACAAGGTAAAACCTTGTAACGAGGGATAAACTACTAGAAATAATTTCAACCATCAAATATATTTGTGTCTAAGAAGATGTTTAGAAAGCATTATTGGCAACAGATGTTGAAGGAAATGTAACTGATAATTGTCTCGATTTTTGTAGCGTCCGTAGAGGCACAGCGTCAGCAAGATACGGGCACGGCATTGGCAAAATTACTCGAAAAACCGATAAATTAAGGATGTTCCCTACAATACACCGAACAATTATGGCTGCCTTATCCCTTCAATCAAAGGACTTAATTCATGCGAATTGCTCATAACGTAACAGAACTAATTGGACAAACTCCCCTAGTAGAACTCAACAAAATTCCCCAATCAGAAGGATGTTTTGCCAGGATTGTTGTCAAATTAGAAAGTATGAACCCAGCTGCATCAGTTAAAGACAGGATTGGGGTAAATATGATATTAACAGCAGAAAAAGCCGGGTTAATTCAGCCAGGAAAAACAACTCTAGTAGAACCCACATCTGGAAATACTGGCATAGCCTTGGCAATGGTAGCAGCAGCACGAGGTTATAGTTTAATATTGACAATGCCCGAAACCATGAGCCGAGAAAGACGTGCCATGTTGCGTGCATACGGTGCAGCTTTAGAATTAACTCCCGGTAGCGAAGGAATGGGGGGAGCAATTCGCAAAGCCCAAGAAATTGTCGCTAACACTACTGATGCATATATGTTGCAACAATTTCGCAACCCAGCCAACCCCAAAATTCACCAGGAAACCACCGCAGAGGAAATTTGGGCAGATACAGATGGAAAGGTAGATATCCTCATTGCTGGAGTCGGTACAGGGGGGACAATTACAGGAATTGCCCAAGTGATTAAACAACGCAAACCAACTTTTCAGGCGATCGCCATTGAACCCAGCAACAGTCCCATTCTTTCAGGAGGTAAACCCGGACCCCATAAAATCCAAGGTATAGGTGCCGGATTTATCCCCGAAGTTTTGCGCACAGATTTAATCGATGAAGTGATAACCGTTAAAGACGAGGATGCAATGGCATTTGGACGGCGTTTGGCTAGGGAAGAAGGATTATTATCAGGTATATCCTCTGGTGCAGCTTTGTGTGCAGCGATACAGGTAGCTAAGCGTCCAGAAAATGCAGATCGTCTAATTGTCATGATTCAGCCTTCCTTTGGAGAACGTTACCTGAGTACCCCCATGTTTCAGGATGTTTAACAGGGATTTTTGGATTAACTCGTTTCTAGGCTAACTCGTTTCTAGGCTCTGCCTGGAAACGTATATGTGGAGGCTCTGCCTCCAGACTTCAGGGAGGCTCTGCCTCCCTAAAATTCATTACAAGGTTTTACCTTGTAACGAGAGATTACCAACTTTATAACTCGTTTCTAGGCATAGCCTGGAAACGTATATGTGGAGGCTCTGCCTCCTTTTAAGTCTGGAGGCAGAGCCTCCCTAATACTCATTACAAGGTAAAACCTTGTAACGAGAGAATCAGAGACGAGAAACGAGAGATTACTAACTTTAACTCGTTTGTGGGCTGCTGCCTGGAAACGTATATGTGGAGGTTCTGCCTCCAGACTTAAGCAGAGGGAAAAATGCTGACTATTATTGGTTGTGGTAATTTGAATCGTAGTGATGATGGAGTAGGGGTAATTATTGCCCAACATTTACAACAATATCTTGCAGAAAATCCCCATCCTGAAGTGCGAGTTTATGACAGTGGAACCGCAGGGATGGAAGTGATGTTTCAGGCAAGAGGTAGTAAACAATTAATAATTATTGATGCTAGTGCAACAGGTTCCGAACCAGGGGCTATTTTTAAAGTTCCTGGAGAGGAACTAGAAGCCTTGCCGGAACCTAGTTATAATTTGCATGATTTTCGTTGGGATAATGCTTTAGCTGCGGGTAGGAAAATCTTTGAAAATGAATTTCCCCGAGAAGTGACAGTTTATTTGATTGAAGCGGCAAATCTCGATTTGGGAATAGAATTAAGTCCAGCCATCAAACATGCTGCCAATGTAGTTTTCGCAGAAATAACCACAATTATCCAACAAAATATCTAGATTGATGATAAGTATACCTAAGCCAAATCTCGATAAACTGATATTTCATCTACCCGCATTTCAAAAGGTACTCCTTCAGGGGGACAGATGCGGATTTTTGCACTGGTGATAAATTGGTTTAACCAACTCCCCATGGGCACAATTTTTTGTAATACACGCCAGTTAATCACTTGATTTGGACATTCAATCACCAAAGTCATGGTATCGGCATTGGTGGTGAAATACCAGCGACAACTAGATAGTAATTTTTGAATCGAGCGATCGCAAGCACTATAAAAGCATTTACCCATGGAATGCTCTAATTGCTGACGCAGTACAATATCTGTGGATGTTAGTTGTCCCGGATGGGAATCATCGTGGGGGAAAAAATTGTACGTCTTTGCCATTCCTGTTGAACTCTCTATTTATTTGCCAATTACAATTGCGTAGAGAACATCTTTGTATGTCTCTAAAAATTCCTGGGATTCATCATCATAAAAAGCGCCAATGCCACTACAATCAATACCCAGATAATTACTGGCAAGATACACCCTTTGTCCGAGGAAACCAGCGATTTGCATTGCTGTTTGGTAATTTCTATAATCAGAGACAAAAAAGAAACTTACTGCACTATCTCTAGCAATAGCTTGATTAATACACAAATAACCAATTTTGTCACTAAAATTACCTAGTTTAATTAAACGATTTCCTCGATATAAACCTGGTGAGATGCCCTCAACTCGATGCACGACAGAATAAATTTCTATTTCCTCAAAATTTTCTGTCGGGATGGGTTGTAATAGTGCCTGCAAGATATTAGAATAAAAGTCCTGCAAGATAGACTGTCTTTGAAAACGTCTAATTGAGCGTCTGTTCCAAACTGCTTGGAAAAGTTTTTCCCGATCAAAGTTAAACAGAGGAAATTCTATTTCCCTCTGGGAACTTGACTGTGAAGCTGTAGCTTGATAGCCATCTTCAATAAATGAATTGGCTTCAAAGTAATCTGTGGGACACACAAAAGGGACTTTGAGCCTTAAGCGTCGAATTTGCTTGTCTTGGAACTCTCCAGAAATCACACACGCTGTGATAAACTCTTTATTCTCAAATCCCAAATCAGCATTGAGACTGAGTTTATCAAAATCAAAAATTAACTGGATATTCCGATTATGGACATAAGCGGAAGCTGCAATGGCACCCAGATGATGTCCACTATCCAAGAAGCAGTATCTTAAGCCCCTTTGTTGATATTTCCAACTAGACCTATAATAAACACAACTTATTAAAAAAACGAATCCATTGATACATTTTCCCGGTATAATGTAGCTTTCTAACCCATCATCGATTAATTCATAGATGAGAGTTAGACAATTATTTGCAACTTCTACATGATAAATGCCATCTATAATTCCTGGGATTCCCCGAATTTGCACATACAATTCCGTGGGATAGAGACCTCCTGCGGATGGATTTACTCGCAGTTTAGAAATTGCGTTTCGATAAACTTTCTCAAAGGTAATTGTACTTGTTAACCAGATAAAAGAATGAATGGGATTTTGAATATCTAGAGCAAATCTTCGATAAAAATGAGGGTAAACCTTAAATGAAGATGGTTGGGTAGATGCATCAACATAATTGGGGTTGAGCATTACCGATTGGTAAGAATGCTTTGTAGCATTATGATACGCTTTGCCTGTTACCTCTTTTGACTGCATTTTTGAGTACTTTTAAAGTTTCTCTATTACTAGCAAAATCTAGAGCAGTAAAGTCATCTAAATTTTTTAAATATAGATTGGGATTATATGTTAAAAGAAACTTGACCATTTCCGTCTTTCCTGCGGATGCTGCGTACATTAAAACAGTGGCTCCATTATCATTTTGATTGTCAATATTAATGCCTGCTGATAGCAACACATGCATTAAATGATAATAATTTTTCAAACATGCAAACCATAAAGCATTATTACCATCATTATTTCTGGCATTAATATCTACACCAGCATCAAGTAATTCTTTGACTACTGAATAAATACCTTCCTTTGTGGCTTTCATTAAAGCTGTATCGCCATTTTCGCCATGGTAATTTAAATCTCGACTATCAAAATTTTTGATGATTAACCATTCCTGTACTTTGTCGCTCAAACAATGTCCATTTTCTTGAATCATAATTATCCTGAATACAATAAAAATGCCAAAACTTTAGAAACTTTACTGCTCAGAACCCCGACTTCTTTTGTGAAATCGGGGATCTAAATTTTGCAATCTACTGAAAACTAATCATTAAAAGGAATGATGGATACTACCCACCATTCCCAGAAACTAGTAGATACTATTACAGGTACATAAAACCATTAACGTAAAGGCGATAGTTGCTGTTCTTCAGCAGAGTCATTTCTAACTGGTACTGTTGGCATTACAGCTCCATAAAAGCCTAATTCAGCTTCAATTTCATCAACTAAAGTCCAAGCTTCTTCCGCTTCCGGAGAGTGAATACCTTGGTTAGCGGATATTGAACGAGCATAGGAAATAGCTTTTTGCAGTTCTTTTTGTAAGAAAGTAATTTTGGGTTTATCTACAAAGTCACCCTTAGTAATAATATCGGTAACCGAAACAATTCCTAGCAGTTCACCTTGGATCACAGGTGCGCGCCAAATTCCCACATTAGCAAACATCCGCGCTACATATTCCACGTCTAAATCGGGATTAACAACGATGCAAGGCTTGCTCATCACTTGGTAAACACGCATCTTTTTCGGATCTTTACCAGCAGCAACTACTTTACCTGCAATATCAGTTTCGGTAATAATACCATAAGCATCGTCAGGGGTACGAGGTACAACTATCAAGCACCGTAATTCTTTGAGCCTCATTAGTCTGACTGCATCTGAGACGGTAGCGGAACCGCGAATGGTTGCTACATTTTTAGTCATTATATCTTTGGCTCTCATAGTTCCTGCTCCTTATCCTTATTTGCAAGGAAATCGGTTCTAAAATTACTATTTCTGCCAATCTTTGCCTTGAGTCAGTATCAATTACCAACTTTAACTCAGGCTGACTGGATTTACTTTTTCAAAAAGCAGTTATGGAATTAAAACAGTCGTTTCAGAAAATATTGCATCTGTCTCACACATTCTCGAATTTGGCTTTGTCTAGGAGAATAATTACGCTTTACCCCGAAATATATCATCTTGAAGATGTTTTTTTAATTCTCCTTTTTTTCTTGAGTGAATATGGCTTTTTGACTGTTTTACATCAATGTATAACTACTTTTTGATGTTTGATTGTAGGTTTGGAACAACTCCTTTCGCCTACATTTATATATTAACTTCTTATCTTTTTTGCACAAGGAATCATTTATAAAACTTTGCATAAATATATCGCAAACTTAAGATTAAAACAAGTTTAAAAAAAATGAATATCTCAATTATTTAAGCTAATAGAGTTGATTTGATCATTCATATCTTTATTAATCATAAATATGCAAATTGCAATTAATTTTTAATAATGAAGTATTTGAAATTACTTATAAACCCTTGTGCGGATGGTACTTGGACTTATATAGCAGAAAAAATGTAGATAATACTTATCGGTTTATATATATAGCAATCCGATTTGATTCCTGAATCACTCGTAGAGACTCTTAACGGGGAACTCTTAACGGGGAACAGGGAAGAAGGAATAAAGGTGTAGTAAGCTTTGTAAGCGCACAGCGCAGGCTACGCCAACAAAAATCAAATAGGAGTCCTATATTTGCTAGTCATTAATAAGTAATTTGGTTATAGGTATTACAATATTTCATGTCAGTATGTTGTATTAGCAATTACTAAATTATGAATAATTCAACATTGATAATTAAATATTAAAAAAAGCCACAATAGCGGCAAAATATAGCGGTTTTCAGTTGAGTTCAATACACTCAAAACCTCACCCCGTCCTTCGGACACCCCTCTCCGAACTTGCAACAGAGGGGAAGGGGGTGAGGTTTATCTGTATTCTATCCAAGTGAAAAGTGCTATATGTATGTAAAATTCAATAATTTTTCTGAAGCAAAATTACATACTGATAAAATCAATCTATTTTTTGTGAGCAACTATATGAAAAATATGCCAGTGTTTTTCTTCTCCGATAGCTGTCTTCCCTGGATGGTCTTCCTCTTCGAGAATTTCAATTTCAAAAGGTTCTAGTAAAATTTCTAACTGTTGACGGGTATGATGATTCATCGAAGAATAAATTGCCCAAGAGTCCTTCTCGCCAAATAATTGACCACAAAAACGACCACCAGGACGTAAAGATGAAACAATTACCTTCCATAAACTAGGAAAATATTCTGGAGGACAAAAAGGCAGAGAAAAACTAGCATTTACTAAATCTATAGATTCTGGTAAATGAATTTCTTCAAAACGCATCAAAGTGGTTTCTAAAAGTTCATAATTTATACCAGGACGATTTAACAAACGGTTAATCGCTTCCTGTTCACCGTCAATTGCTAATACCCGCCAACCATGACGCAAAATTTCTATCGTATCTCGTCCATCTCCACATCCTAAATCAACTGCAAATTTATTCTCAGTAGAATTTGAATTTTCATGTTCAAATCGCTCTAAAGCTGCTAACAACGTATCTCTAGGTGGACGACCTGCAACAGCATTATAATAAGTAGACCAATCGCGCTCAAAATCTGGATTTTGATGATCATATTTGGTTGGTTGTGACATAAATGATAAATATTAAAAAAAACTGAACAAAAGTATCAGTACTATTTTACACTGATAGGATTAATAGGTAAAAAATCCTAAAAACCAAAAGTAAAAATATGAAAATTAGCGCTCGTAATAATTTCAAAGGTACTGTCAAAAAAATTATACCTGGCATTGTCAGTACAGAGGTAACAATTGAAATTGCTCCTGGGATTGAAGTAGTTTCAGTGATTACAAAATCCTCATCAGATAGCTTGCATCTAAAGGTAGGCAATGAGGTTTACGCAATCATAAAAGCAACAGAGGTAATGGTTGCTGTAGATTAAGATAAAATCTCGGACTTGGCAGAGCTTTTGATTTCAATCAAAGAGGCAATTTTTTTGAGATTGCCTTTTGCTGATGATGCTTATTTAATCTGTGCCAGTGGACAATTGTTCGATCTGCATGGACAAATTGGTTTTCCTTTAAACCACTACATTTGGGTACTATCGATTTGACTAAACGATAGTCATCCGGCTGAACAAAATTCAACTCAAACCAGACGGCAATTTTTGCAATTAGACGACTGAGGTTTGGCAAACCAAAGGGAACATAATACCGGAAGTTTATCCAAGTGTTGTCCTCATCTATCGGAGTAACGGTAACAAACAGCTTGATGCCACCCAGCCCGAAATCAAAAACAGATAGGTTAGGAAATAAAACCTCATTCTTGAATCGAATAGAGGGTCCGTCCTTCCCCTCTCCCTTGAGAATTCCTTGGGTCTTGATTTGATTGCCGATCGCCTGAGTATCGAGAGTATCAAGACGCTTTGCTGTGCCAATTCCTGACCATTTGGCGATGCTACGGTGGGCAAAGGCAAAGTGATGAATATCAATCAAGGCACTTTCGACAGCACGGGTGAAATGTACATCCCAAACCATTTCTGCATCAGCCCAACGACGGGGGCGATCGCTTAGTTCGGTAAACCAAGGAATTTCCCAGGTTGTCGTTTCCTCGTCCCCCCACCAAAGCCAGATCAATCCGTGAGACTCTTGCACCCTATAAGATTTAACCCGCATTAGACGACTAATCCTAGCCCCTTGTCCTTCACAAGGCATGAATATACACTGACCATCAACAGCAAATTGAAATCCATGATAAGGACATTCCAGACAGCTTTTGTCATCTGAATGGGAAATTTTACCCAAGGCTAAGTCAACACCCCGGTGAGGGCAGTGACGACTTTGACACACAATCTTACCATCACTATCGCGCCATAGTACCAAGTCAATTCCCAAGCGACGAATGCCTAGGGGCTGAGACCTCACACTGTCAGACGCTGCGATCGCATACCAGGCAATTGGAAAAGCAGTCTCTAAGGTAGGGAGATTAGAAAGTTCAGTTTGGGGAGTTTGTGGAGATAAGACCATAGGACATAAACATCACAACAGTTGTTATAATTAAATCATAACAGATGTTATAAAATAGGCAAGTCTTTGATTAAGAAAGATTTATTAACATGAGTATTCTGGCAGATAAGCAGACTCAGTGGCGATTGAAAGTAGCTGCGGCAGCTTTAGAGTTAATCAGCCGTGAGGGATTAAAGGGTGCTAGTTTGCGAGCAATTGCTCATGAGTTGGATAGTACAACGGGAGTGTTAACCCACTACTTCCGCAATAAGGATGAATTATTACTGTTTGTGCTAGAAACAATTATGATTCGTCTGTCGGAAATCATGATACAAGCAGCAGAGGGTACCCAAGGGTTACAACGTCTGAAAGTGATGATGTTAGCAATCTTGCCCACCACTAAGGAATTAGTGACCATTTGGCGGGCTTGGTTAGCCTTTGTAGGAGCAGCGCTGGGTCACGCCGAATTAGTCGATGAACACAAACGCCATTACGCTAACTTCAAAACCTTTATTCGAGAAGAACTCACCCTGTTGCAAAAAGCGGGTGAGATTGGTCTGGATCTGGATCTCGATTTTGAAGCTGCAGCCTGGATTGCTACCTTTGATGGCATCGGCGTGAATATGATTGCTGCACCCCAATCCTACTCACCTCAAGAGTTAGATACCTTGGTGAGCCGATACTTGAAAACTTTACAGCCTTAAGTATAAAGTAGGGTGCGTTGCGCTACGGGACAACACAGCAAAAGGGTAGTATTTTCCCTTAGGACAACACAGCACATAAATATGGGCATCCAAAAAACAAACACCATTCTTTCGCACCGATGCCCAACTACCGCAGACCTGATGTTTCTGGTGCTACCTACTTCATCACCCAAGTTACTTACCAACGAGAACCCTTGCTTTGCTCCGACATTGGACGTACTGCTCTTCGCAAAGCTATAGCGGTTTTCACGCTTTGTGCAATATAGACACTCACCTCACCCCGGCTAAAGCCACCCCTCTCCTTAGTAAGGAGAGGGGAAGGGGTGAGGTTTTTTCTACATTGATGCCTTTGTTTTACTACCAGAACATTTTCATTGTTTATTGTCCTGATATTTACCCCTTTCAGAAGCTTACTCACATTTTGCGCCAAGAACAATTGATGTAAATTAATAACTCAGTATTAATGATAAAAGCTTAATTTAGCGATAAAAACTCAATAAAATAATGTAGCTTGATTGCACTGCTTCTAAGTTTTTAATTGTTTATACGGATAGGTGCAAGATATGAACCCAGAAGTAGTGGGAGTTTATTTTATTATTTATTTTTTGCGTAGGTAATTTTACCCTAAAACGTGATAAATGTTTTAACTTATTGCATGAAGAATTCCACTATAAATTTACTGAAATTTTATATTTCTGTATTTTTTGTTCATGATATTTATTTAAGTAATACAGTTGTGGAGTTAAGCTTTATGAAGCCTGGTAATAACGGTTCCGATGTCATTATTCAAGAACAAAATAGTTTCTTTGAGGCTGTGGCATCAGTAAATACTTTTGAATTTCTTGAGCAACTATTCGACAATCAAACAGTTGATGTGCCCGTCATTGCAACTGCAGTGGCAAATGCAAGTGCCTCCAGTATAGCTGTTGGTTTGAATAATTCAACACCTATTGAAACAGGTAATGGGGCAGATGTTATTAAAGGGATCGGTAAAGCTGAAAGCATTGCCACAGCAATAGCTTCAGCCAAAGCGGAGGCAATAATTGCAGCTATTAACAACTCTAATGTCGATGTTAGTGCTGCTGCTATTGCATTTGCTGAGGCGATCGCCAATGCCGGTGCTGTAGGCATTAATAACTCAAGCACGATCTCTACAGGTAATGGAGACGATCTTGTTGTTGGAGAAGCAACTGCCATTGGCATAGCAGAAGCTCTTGTAGAAGCCTCAGCAAACATTTTACCCTTTAACGATGCCTCTAGCACCGTGACCTCTAATACCTTCATTGAGACACTAGCAATTACCGAAATCAATGCACTAGCCATTGGTATCAGGGGAGGTGAATACAACTTAGGAAATGGTGATGACATAATCAGAGCCAGTGCCACAGGTGCTGGTATCAACATAGGTGTACAAGACGTTGTGATCTATGGTGGAAAAGGCAATGATACCTTCGATCTTCAGAGTGGCACAGGTGAAGTAATTGGAGGAAAAGGAGATGATCTGCTCATTCTAGAGGGCAGCATCACTGATTACAACTTTAGCGGTTTAGATTTGAATCTTGGGGTTAATATCCAAAATAGTAACAATAGCACCGATCTATTTGTCAGTGGGGTTGAGGAATTTAAATTTGTTGCGGATTCTGGCATTACCTATGAATACGCCGACTTGGTATTTTCCTAATGCCAGATTAATAGATACTGCAAACAATATACTCATAAATTTTGAGTTTTTTCTGGGTTTTTTAGTTCTGAAGAACTAGATTTTTAAATACTTGAATAGCATCTGTAAGATTATCAAGGTTAGTCAGTAAAAACCTGGTTAACTGACAAAAAAAAAGAAAGTAAAAAGTAGGGTGTGTTGTCGCGTAGCGCAACGCACCACTTAATTTTTTCCCCCAGGGCAACGCATCATATATTTATCCTATATAAATAAGAAAAAGTCATAGCTAGAAAATAGCTATGACTCTGACATTGACTAAGGGCAGAAACAAACTGAAAAACTTTACACCAAATAAGGTTCTTGATGAGTCTTAATAGTGCAATTAGAGCGTGGATAGCTAACACAAAGTAGAGCAAATCCTTTTTCCATTTGCTCATCATCTAGAAAGATTTGATCGGACTGATCGATTTCGCCTTCAACTACTTTACCAACACAGCTAGAGCAAGAACCAGAGTGGCAAGAGAAAGGCAAATCGATACCGTGTTCTTCTGCTCCATCCACGATATTAGTTTCTTCGTCAATCTCAATTGTGGTGTCGAGATCCTCTTTTTTGTTGATTAATCTAACTTGGTAAGTAGCCATTTTCCGATTCTCCTCAGACTAAATAGATAATGCTTTGATTGGTTAATATTGAGCCTGATATTGCTCAAAAGCGGAGTGCTAAAACTCCTTACTGATTTTCATTGCAAGGTACACCCGTGGGAGTACAATTACCTGCACTAAATGATTTACCACAACTACAGGTATTGCTGGCGTTGGGGTTGGTAAATTTAAAGCCGCTTTCCATCACACCATCAACAAAATCAATCACCATCCCTTCCAGCAAAGGGGCACTTTTGTTATCAATATAAAGTGTCACACCTTGTTCAATTACCAAATCATCTGGTTGTGGTTTACTAGTAATATCCATGGCATATTCATAGCCATTGCAACCACCATCTTTAACAGAGATGCGGATACCCTTAGTTACCCCCTTGGAATCTTTAGCAGAACCTGCTAGAAATGTCCGCAGTCGAAATTCTGCTTTTTCTGTCAAAGTAACTGTCATTAAACCTCCTGATGCTTTGGGATTAATTGTGCTGATGGAAGATTTTAATTTTTCTCGTGGTGAACAAGAAAGCAATGTCTTTTAACTCCTAAGAAACCGGATTTATCAAGAGTTGAAATATTCTGAATAAACCCGATTTATCATTGCCAAAAAGCCGAATATAATATTGAGAATTACTTCTTATTTTTGGCAATTACCCGCAGTTTCCACTGGTTGAGATTGAGAGTATCTCCAGGGTGCATTGTTACCACATACTGGACAAGAGCGATCGCGATGAGAACGACGTTTAGCAAATTCCATCCGGTTCAAGTCGATAGTCAGTAGTTGTGACAACAGAGGCTGACTAAAACCAGTGATTAGCTTAATAGCTTCCAAAGCCGTTAAACAAGCTAATGTTCCAGAAACTGCACCCACAACAGAGAAACCACGGCGATCCCAGTCAGGCTTTTCAGGAAACAGACAAGACAAACAGGGAGTTACACCAGGAATAATCGTAGTTAAGTAAGCCTCCATCCCGTCCATAGCTGCTTCTATCATTGGCTTACGCCAGCGTACACAGGCTTCATTGAGCAAATTGCGCTCGGTGAAATTGTGGGCGCAATCTAAAGCCATATCTGCCGATTGCACTAAAGAATCAACATTTTCCGCCGTAATATAGTCATGAACAGTTTCTATCTGGACATCGGGATTGATGGCTTCTAAGGTTTCCTTAGCTTTAAATACCCTTGGTTTACCTACCCAATCGTCCGTCATCAGAATCTGACGGTTCATATCATCAAGCCGCAAATCGCCACCCCGGACTAGGATCAGTCGCCCAACGCCTGCTACAGCCAGGTATAGGGCAGCTGTACCGCCTAATCCTCCCACACCAGTTACTAGAACCGTCGCTGACTTGAGACGCTTTTGTGCCAACTCACCAAAATTGGGGAGCATCATTTGACGACGATAACGTTCTAACTCCTTAGGCGTTAGGTTAACCAATTTTTACCTCCTAATCAGAAGTGATTTCTGTCAGCGTTACTACATTTTTCGGCTTATCTTTAAATACTTTGAACAGCTTTTGTTCATGGGGAGTAGATTCTAGAAAAACCTGATAAGCTGTTGCTAAAGCTTCTCGATAATGACTGAGCTTATCTGATAAATTTAGGTCAGGATAATTGTCATCAATTTCCTGAATATATTGGGAAAATTTCTGCAAAATATGCAGGCGATTGACATTCACAACTTGTTGGTCAAAAGGAATTTGAAAAAACTCCAAATATTCCTCTGCATCTGAGATTTGTTTAAATTTATCTACATCCAAATTCATGTAGCTTTCTCCAGTTGTTTCAAGTGTTGCTTTAATTCATCTAATTGGCGATATATATCATAAGTCGCCTGAGCAACATCCATGAGTGTTTGGTAATCTGTGGGTAATCCTTCCGCCAAATCATGCAAGTCCATTTTCATTTGACCTGCTTTACTATTCAGGCGTTTAATTCTAGTTTTTAGTTCTTCAATATTTGTTTTTTCTGTTTGAGTCATACTCCTTTCCAAAGTAATTTTGTAGGGGCGCAAAGCTTGCGCCCAAAAGTTTTGTAGGGGCGCAAACCTTGCGCCCAAAAGTTTTGTAGGGGCGCAAACCTTGCATCCAAAAGTTTTGTAGGGGCGCAAACCTTGCATCCAAAATTTTTGTAGGGGTGCAAACCTTGCATCCAAAAGTTTTGTAGGGGCGCAAAACTTACATCCAAAAGTTTTGTAGGGGCGCAAAACTTACATCCAAAAGTTTTGTAGGGGCGCAAACCTTGCGCCCAAAAGTTAGAAATTAGTATTTAAATCTTGCCAACTTCGGGAAATCTTTTTGCCAATTCAATTCCCTTTTGGACTAATTTGTCTCCTTCTTCTGCCAATTTTTCTAAGGATTCAAAGCCAAAACGGTGAGCATCCCGCAAGGTTTTTACTGTTAGTAATAATCGTCCAGAAAATACTAAAGCCCAGCCAAAACCTTCATGACTTAAATCCACCACAACCTGGGATATTAGACCAGTTTCTTGTTCAATACGAGCCGCAATACCCCGATAAAACGCCATAATTCGACTGACAGTTATCGGATCGACTTCACCTTCTAGAGAAATTTCGCGTTTCTTTTGCTTACTAACAATAAAGGGTTTGAGGATTAATTCATCGGACCAACTCCGATAGACACCATAAGTATCTTGTCCCCGAATTTGCTGCACAATAGCTTTGAGAAATGGAGAGTTTAAGACTTCTGTATTGGCAGTATTATTCACACTGTTGGTGCTACTCATACAGTTGTTTCCTCCTCTAAATCACTTTCAAATTCTTCTGCAAAACTTGGTTTATCTTTCTTTAAAGCCTTGCGTAACCATGGTGGAGGATTGCCCTTGAGGGTTTGCACTAATTTATCTAGAATATCGGCAATTTTATCTGTATCTTTTTTGGCTTTGACTGGAGTTACACCCTTTTTAATTAATTTTGCCGCAGCCGTACCACCAATTGCCGAAACATAAACAATTGTGCAATCATTTAGGGCTTTTAGTTTGGCAGCTACTTTATCTTCATTGCCATCTTGTTTGAGGTCGCCGTCAAATTTAAGGGTTTCTAAGAAGTGATACCCTTCGTCGGAAATTTCATAGACATCTACTTCTTTTGCCCATCCAAAATGAGCATTAATATGGACTCTGTCACTAGTCGTGAAGGCTATTTTCATCGTCTTTCGATAGTTGATATGGCAGTTGCAAAAAATTAAAAATTAAAAAATGGGAACTCCTAATTCTTAATTCCTAATTTTTAGTTTCTAACTCCTAACTTTTGGGCGCAAGCATTGCGTAACTTTTGGGCGCAAGCATTGCGCCCCTACTCCTAACTTTTGGGGGCAAGATTTACGCCCCTACAAATTCCTAATTTCTAAGTTTTGGGGGCAAGATTTACGCCCCTACAAATTCCTAATTTCTAACTTTTGGGGGCAATATTTACGCTCCTACAAATTCCTAATTCCTAAGTTTTGGGCGCAAGCATTGCGCCCCTACAAATTCCTAACTAAAACAATTACCAATCACCATGAAAATCTTTGGCTTTTTCTTCTTCTGCTTCTAAAAAGATGTTACCAATGTCAAACAACATCTGCATTGTTCCTCGATAACCAACTTTCGTATACTGACCATTACCTAAACGGTCAAAAATAGGAATACCAAGACGATACAGAGGAATGGAAAGACGTTTGGCGATCGCACTAGCGTGGGAGTTAGCAATTAACAAATCAGACCCCTGCGCCATTTGCTCGAAGTCTTCATAATCACCAATGGTGACGGTTTCTACGGGTAGTTTTTCTAATAGGGGAGAACGGGTAGTAGTGACTGCAGTGTGAATTTCTGCACCCATTGACCGTAAGAAATTCACTGTTGACCACAACAAGTCGGGTTCTAAGGCTAAGGAGACTCGTTTACGACCAAAGAAAAAATGAGTATCTAACATCGCATCTTGTAACTGGCGACGCTGATGACAGTATTTTTCGGGAACGCTAACACCACTGAGGTCTGATAATGCTTGTAAAAACTCATCTACTGGTGTTAGTCCGGTAAGTTCGGGAAAGACTTCATAAGGGATATGGAAGCGTTCATGGAGGATTTCGGCTGCACCCCGCACGCTCTCACCCAAGACTAGGGTAAAAGCAGAACTACCTGCTTGTCGTAGTTGTTCTAGGGTTGCACCTCCCACTGTAATAGGACTCCAATCGTCGTCCAAATGTCCATCCATAGATGCAGCGAGGTCAGGAATTACAATGGGTACTAACCCAAAAGCGCTGACAATTTCCTTAACTTCCTGGACATCCCCTGGAGCAAAGGCAGAGCTTACTATAATATTAATTTGATTTGCCTTAGTTTCTCCGGGTTGTGGCAATTCCCTGACAATACTTTCCACCGCAGCAGCAAAACCATCTTGCAATGCACCCTTAAAATCCGGTGCAGAAACCAAGACAATGGGCAAATCCTTTAATTCTGGGTGTTTTTTGCGGAATTCTTTCATAATTCCTTGCATATCATCACCCCTAGTTTCCGTCAGTCCGGTAGTACACAGACCGATGATTTCAGGCTTGACCTTTTCTACTAAGGTGAGAATTGCTTGTTCTACATTTTCTTCCCCCCCCAAAATAGTTGTTACCTCCGTCATAGCGGTAGTGGAAAGGGGAATCACCTCCCGGAAATGTCGCACCAGGATAACTTTTGCAAAAGCTGTACAGCCTTGGGAACCGTGTAATAGGGGAATTGTTCCTTTTAATCCTAAAAAGGCGAGAGTTGCACCTAGAGGTTGGCTTTGTTTGAGGGGATTTACTACAACTGCTTTATTGGGAGTCGTCAGAGTCGCCATGATTTGATTTCCAGTGGGTGATGGGGAGGTGGGGAAGAGGGGGGAGATGGGGAAGATGGGGGAGAGGGGGGAGAGGGGGAAGAGGGGGAAGTAGATTTTCTTCGTTGTCTCCCTTGTCCTTGTTGTTTTTCCTTACTCCCAGGGTGCACTTTTACGTACTTGTTCCCAAACGGGGCTGTAGAGGGCTTCATCTAATTCCCTAGCCATTTCTACCATCCCTGCATAGCCTGCATAACGATGATGACGTTCCTGGTTAATATCTAAGAAGGGAATTCTGGCTTTTAGAGCAGTATATTGATTACGACCACCAGCAATCAACATATCTGCTTTAGTTTCCTTGATGATGCGCAGGATTTCTTTGGGATTACCTTTTTCTAGAGTAATACCATCATTTCCTAGCAACTGTTTAATACGAGCTTTATCTTCCTCTGTACTCTTCTTAGTACTGGTAGCCACAACCTCCATTCCCAAGTCTTTAGCCGCCGATACCACAGACCAACTTTTGACACCTCCAGTATAAATAACAACGCGTTTATCCTTGAGGCGATCCCGGTAAGGAGCTAGTACTTTGTCTAAAGCAGCGGTTTCTTCGGCAATTAGTTTCTCAGTACGCCACTGTAAATCAATATCACCCAATTTCTCGGCAATATTCCGTAAACAACGGTTTATATCTTCCACGCCATAAAATGACTCTTCAATGTAAGGAATACCATATTTTTCCTCCATCTTTCTGCCCATATTTAATAGGGCTTTGGAGCAAATCATCACATTGAGTTTGGCTCGGTGAGCGTAAGCGACTTCTTGGTAGCGAGCATCACCCGTAATTTTGGCTAAGACGCGAATCCCCAATTTCTTAAACAAGGGCAAAACATTCCACATTTCCCCGGCGATATTGTACTCACCAATTAGGTTAATATCATAAGGTGTTGTATACTCTGGTTCACCTAAACGCTTACTACTACATCTGCTTAGTTTTCTTGGCGATAGCCTTCTGGGAGAGTAATCCAACAACCAAAAACTTTGGTATTGTTGGGTTTCACTACCGTTCACCGAACACTACCTGTACGTTCTACCCAACCTACATTTATTTTTCTCTTCCCAGAGTGACAGAAGCTGTTCAGTGGCGATCGCCTTTTATGGATGTAAAGAAACAGAAATGTTTATTAGGAGAGGGTTAATCTCAGCATCGGCTGTGGCAACTAACACAAATGTAACACTTCTAATTACAAGTTACGTAGCTTGCTTCCTCGTTTTTGGTCTGTTTAAAAATCATAAACGGACATTTTCCAGAAACATTATATACATCTTCCCGTTCAGAGCATTTTTGCGATGAGGACGCCAAGGCTTGGTGATAATATCAAGTGAGCCATTGTCGGTGATATCACCAACTACTGTTGCGTGACCACCGAGGTTAATGTCCAAAATTACATGCTCTTCCCATAGTTTTCCATAGCCATCGACGTTTTCCCAAATATAGAAACGCGGGGGTTTCTCACCTCTGACGGCTTCCATTTCACAACTCAAGACATCGAGATCCCCATCTCCATCTAAGTCACCGACATAGAGACTATGGTATGCTCCACGTCGTGGCTCTTTACCAGGATTGTAAATTTCGTGACGCTTCCATTCTCGTCCTTTCCCATCAAGGTTTTCCATCCACCAAACCTTACCACCAGGGATTTCTGCATCGGTAAATACAATATCGTTTTTACCATCAGCGTTGAGATCGCAAATGACACTACAGGTAGCATTAAATGCATAGGGAGGACGGAAATCTGGAGGTGGTGGTGTACTAGGACCAATGGGATGTTCGATCCACTCGCTTCCATCGCCATTGACATTTTCAAGCCATACATCTGTACGAACGATATCTATATCTCCATCACCATCTATATCACCCACAGAAACCCCTGCATGGACTGATGGACCTATGTCATGACGTAGCCAAGGTTGGGTGGGGTCAGCAGGAATTTTGTACCAACGTAGGTTATTTTTGTCGGACATGGTAATGACTTCTAATTTACCATCACCATCGATATCGGCGGCAACTAAATCATGAACCGCAGTTAGTTTTCTGTCAAAAACATGACGTTTAAATGGCTTATCTGGATTGCGTGAGTTTTGATACCATGCTCCACCAGCTACGAAGTCAACCCAACCATCGCCATCGACATCAAAGGCACAAGCACCTACATCAGAAGGGGAATTTTTTCCTAAGAGATGGCGAGACCATGTTTTGTCGGTATGGTATTTGTACCAGTAGACGTTACCATATTGCCGTCCAACAATATATTCTAGTTTTCCGTCATTATCCAAGTCTGCCAGGGCAGTTTGAGCATAGTAACCTTTGGGCAAACTAATATCAATTGTGTGATTTTGAAAGCGAAATTTAGAATTCATGACATTTGAAGCAAATAATGTTGATTCTCTCAAACTTGTGATCGTTGTTTTAGCTTTGATGGCAGAAGTACGAGCATTAAAACTATGCCTAAAATTAGGGCTAGACAAGCAACAAAGAGGGTTATATGTAACCCTGAGACAAATCCATTTTTAATTTCCTGCTGTAGTGCCAAGGTGGAAATTGTGGATGGAATATCCTGGGAAATTTGAGTTAAATAGTGTAGAGGTTCTGCAGCAATTCTGTCTTGAAGAGGGGAAGGTAAATTCCACTGACTCAGAGATTGTCTGAGAATGGAATCTAGTCGCTGGGAAAGGATTGTCCCCTGAATGGCTATTCCTAAAATACCTCCAAACTGAATGCTAATACTGGATACTGCCGAAGCAATTCCTTCTTGAATGGGAAGTACGGAATTCATTGCCCCTGAAGCTAAGGGTGCTACTGTCAAACCACCCCCAAAGCCTGACAACACAAGATACCAGAGAATTTCTCCGTATTCAGTATTTACACTAATGTTGGTCAGTGCCAGGGTGGCGATGGTTGCCATGACTAAGCCACTGATAATGGGAAAACGCCAGCCCAATCGAGCAGCTACCCATCCAGAAGCAAAGGCAGCTACAATAATTGCTCCGTTCATGGGCAAAAAGCACATTCCTGTTGTTACTGCTGAATATCCTTGTACATTCTGTAAAAATATACTCAAAATAAAGAATAAACCGCCGGAAGTGAAAAATACTAGGGTTTGAGTGATGATAATAACAGTAAATGTCTGGTTTCTCAGCAAGGGCAGAGGGATAATAGGGTGAGTGCTGCGGGACTCAACAATCCAAAAACCTAAAAAGCTGAAACAGCTCACCCCTAGCAACGCAATTGTATGGGGTGACAGCCACGCACCGTTACTGCCATCGGTGAGTGCCCAGGTGAGGGAAGCGATCGCCACAATGCTGAGTAATAGTCCGGGCAAATCTAGATGTTGGGTTGTGAAATTTTGATTTTCCTTAAAACCACGGCAGGTCATAATCAAGGTAATTACACCCAGAGGTACGTTGAAAAGAAAGATACTTTGCCACCCCAAGACATCCACAAACAACCCACCCAATCCAGGTCCTGCTACCATGGCTAGGGCAGACACCGCAGACCAAATGCCAATTGCTTTTGTTCTTTCCTCTAAATCAGGGAAAATAGCGGTAACGATGGTCAGGGAAAGGGGGATTAATGCCGCTGCACCAATGCCTTGCAGCCCTCGCGCAGCAATCAAGACTTCAAGATTAGGTGCAAATCCGCAGATTGCGGAGGCAACTGTGAAAAGAATTAAACCAGACAGAAATATCCGTCTACGTCCATAAAGGTCGCCGAATTTACCAGTGGCTAATAATAAACTGGCTACAGGTAGGTGATAGGCATTGAGAATCCATTGTATATCTGCAACATTTGCTCCCAAACTCTTCTGAATCTGGGGAAGGGCGACATCCGTAGAAGTACCATCAAAATTGGTCATAAATAGTGCCAAACACATGGCAGCCAGGGCGATCGCTTTAGTACCCCCTCGATCCATCGGCATTACTTGTTCTGGGGGGGGATAATGTGTCATTTTGCCAGAAGATTTTGAATGTTGAATTTGTTTCATAATTAAGGTTGGGAGTTAATAAGAATTGCAAACAGGACTGAACCCTGTAGGATTATTAAATGACTGTAAATGCATTCACAAAAAACAAGCAAACTAGGGCATTACCTAGGGGAATAAAAAAGTTATCTGTACCTCGTGGGGCTATTAACTCAACCACCATAGTTGTAGTCGCTACAGCCAAACACAAAAGCCACCAGGGTAAAGATAATCCATTGAAGGCAGCGATAAACATCAGGGGCAATAAACTTCCTAGGAAAACTGAGGTTGTTCCTAATAGAGATTTGCGATTAATTTGTCCTATTCCCCAAACCCTTAGTTTTTGTTTTCCCCATGTAGCCCCGATTATTTCTCCTAATGCATCGCCAATTGTTAAAGGTAGAAAAACGAAAGATGGAAATAGTAATAGATTCGCGGAGTCAGCCAAGTTATCTCTAGCCATGAATTCTATAAAATAGAGTGGTAATAAATTCAGAAATGCAAATTTAACAACAAGTGCATTTTTTCTACCGTATATCCCATCGCGAATTCGAGCGTCGGCTCCATAGAGTATTCCAGATAAGCCGAATATTTTGTTTGAAGAATAGCTAATGATATACAGAAAAAGTAAGATGAATTGATAACTCAAGCCACCCACCATGCCTATGTATGTGTCTTGAATAAAGAAGTTGAAGATAAATATTTGCCAGAAACCTACGGTAAAATGACTCAATTTTCGAGGAAGTCCATCTATAATTCGGAGTCTTTTATCACCATATTTAGCAATTAATTTGCTTAATGAGAAGTTGTTTTTGCGATTTGAAAAAACTAATTTACATTCGGCTGATGTCATTCCTATGCGGCGGAGAAGATTCCATTTAAAACAGGCGAAAAATGGATAAATAATTAAAAATTCTATAATGTATGCTCCGCAATAAATCAAAATTTTATAGTTAAAATCAAAAACATTCATGCTACATAATTTTTTGGAAAAATACAGTACTGAATCGAATCGATGGCATCAAAAGTAACTTCTACACAAACTAATGGTTCAGGAAAAATAACTTTCTAAGCAAGAATTGGAAAATATACCATTGGTATCCCATTGTTGGCGAATATGAATAAAGTCATGCCATTTTTCATATTGTTGTTTTAAGTATTTTTGATCTACAGCTATTTGCTTTCCCCAGTGACAACGAAAATTAAATGGTTTCAGTAATTCAAGCATTTCTTGAAAAAACTTACCATTGTGGGGATATTCCCAAAACTCTAGCCAACAAATTGCTTGATTGTAAGCAGGACTTAACCAGAAATTATCAGCAGCAGTACAGCGAATATGAATGTGCATAGTAGGGTATTTCTGGGTTTTGTGAAAATGATTGCGGATACAATTGAGTGCGGCACAGGCTTGAGAATAAGGAATAGCAATTTCCATGTCACCGACTGGTTGAAAATCATCGGGTTCTTCATTTGTGGTGATATCAACAGATGTGGAATCAAAATGTGTTAAGACAAAATCACTACGTCCAAATGGAGAAGAATATACTGTTTGATCATATTGTTGGATGCACCATCTTTGGAGCCAATTTAATTTGTAATTTTCAAACAGACGCTGGGCAAATTTGTTAATAAAATCTGTTATTCGTCTCTCTAGCTTTGTCGTTTTGACAGGATACCATCCACCATTTTGTTTGATGGGTTTTTCTGTGGGATTGATTAGTACAATTTGTACTTTGTCTGTGATTGGTGAATACCTGATATCAACATATTTATTATCGCGATTGATATCATCAAACTGTTGGATAAAAGTATCCATTGATAGAGAGATAACTTGAGATTGTAAAGAAAATGCGGGAACACATTTGAATGTTACTGTAGAAATAATTCCCAACAATCCCATGGAAATCACGACTGCATTAAAGATGTCTTGGGAATTATCAACTTCTAAAATACTGCCATCGGCTCTAATTAGTCGCAAAGTTTGGACATAACCACTGAGACTTTTGTAATATAAGGAACCGCCATGAGTACCTGTAGAAATTGCTCCAGAAACTGTTTGTTGAGCAATGGTTCCAAGTGTAGGTAATGCCAAGTTATGTTCTGCTAAAATTTCATTTAGCTCCCAAATTTTCATGCCTGCTTGTACAGTAACTAGGGAGCCTTCAATGTTGACCAAGTTTTTATATTTATCCAGGACAATGCACACACCATCTGTTGCAGGAATGGGAGCAGCAGAATGTAAAGATCCTATGGTTCTAACCTTAAGATTCTGTTGTGCTGCTTCTTGAATGATTTGGATTATTTCTTCTTCTGTAGTCGGATGGGCTACTGTATCGGGAGAAAAACTATAAAGGGAAACCGCACTTTTTAAAGTCTGTTTTTGTACTTGTTTTTGCAAGTTTTTATACAGAAAATTATCTTGTTTGAAAACATTGTTTTTGGGACTCCTATCTAATAGAAAATCAAACAAAAATTGACGTATACTTGTATTTATATTTGTTGAATTTACTGTTTTATTCATATTTTACCCCTTGATAAAAATCTTATCTGTTGACTGTTCGTTTACTCTCCCAAAAGCGTGGTTTTAAGACCCCCGTCACACGCAGTCTTTATTCCCTATTCCCTGTTCCCCGTTCCCTTTATTTGAGAATTGGCAAGCACGCTCTATTTGCAAGAATTTTATTCAGAATATCGGGAATTTCAAACACGGCTTGATTATTTATAGCAGCGACATTAGTACGGTAACGAGCAAAATTTTCAGGTTCAATCAAGTTCTCAACTGCCTTTTGAATGTGGCGAAAACTTGGGATGGTAATACCTACTTCTTTCTCTTGAATCCAATCAGCTGCGTATCGTTCCTGTGGTAATGTTAAAAAATTACGTTCCACAATCACGGGTAACTTCATCACCAGTGCCTCACTGATGCTGACATTACCGGGTTTGCCAATAAAAAAATCGGCAAGATGCATATAGTAGGGAATGTCTTCAGTAAAGGTAACAACCAGACGTTTTTGCAGACTTTGATATCTGCGCAGAAATGAAGCTACTTCTTGATTGCGTCCGCAAAGAAATATAAGCTGGATTTTTTGTTGGAAATATTCCAGACGCTTGGCAATATCCAGCATTATTTTTGAACCATTAGCCCCAAATAACACCAATCCCGTGACACAGTCTGGGTCTAAACCCAACCGTTGCCTTTCAATATGGCGATCAACTTCAATCGGTTGATAAAAGCGGGGGTGAATCACCAACCCCGAAGTTTTGATAATATGCTGTTTATCTACACCCAAATCCCTTGCTTGTTCTACAGCTTTTTCAGTCCCGCAGACCAGATAATTTTTTGTTTGCGGTTCTATCCAGTATGCAGGGGGACAATCGGCAAAATCTGTGAGAATGGTGACTACAGGGGTATCTAGCTTTGCCTTCTGTACACTTTCCCAGAGTGCTTTATTATGAAAAGGCACTACAGAAACTATCAAATCTGGCTGTTGCTGACGCCAATTTTTCTCCAGCAAACTAACATCCAGATTATGCTTGAGTTTAATCAGTAATTTATGTACGTGTATGGTTAGCAGATGAATCCACCCCAAACCGTTTTTTTGGATTTGGTCATAAAATTTATCGGAACTCGTTCCCAATAACTTGGAGATGTCCAGGACTTGATTTTTTTCTCCTGAGGATTCCCCAATGGTGTCTGCAAAGGTGACACTCAATTCCCAGGGTAGTTTTTTCTGCTCAATTATTGAACGTATTGCATTATAAGTGGCGTAATGTCCGCCACCACCCCGTAAAACAAGAAGGTTAATTAAAAGCTTTTTTTGTGGACGGGAAGATGCTTGAAACCTTTTCATAAATACCTCTCATTTATTGCTCTGGGAAATGTAAAAATCCATCAAAGCTTTAACAGGCTTGAACTGCATGGATTTAACAGCCAATTTTTTGACAGTATTTGCAACCGCAAGAGCGGCTGTGTTGGACTGGATTTTGGCGATCGCCGTTATTACGTCATCGATGCCTTGTTGTCCTGCCCTAAAAACGGACTCATCCAGCCAAATCGCTTCACCCTCACTGGCTCGTTCTGCTTCAGGAAAGCTCATAGCCTTAAAGTCGAAATACTGCGGGAAAGCACTGGGCACTGGTAGTCGGGAAAGCTGGGGCTGGAACAGATCGTAACGGTGCATTGCCGGGTAGCCAGCCCAGCAAGGAATACCTTCGGTGTACAGCGCTAGGCATACCTGATCATGGTTGGCACCAAATACCTTGGGTTCTATGGCAAAAATATATCGATAGAATGAGCGTTTGCTATGGCGGGGATCGTGTTTTAATAGGCGTACACCAGGGACTTCCCCTAGCCGTTTTTCCAAGTAATTCACCATAGCTTCACGTTGGGCTACCTGTTCAGGAAACCGCTCCAGGGCTACATTGCCCAAAGCCGCTTGTATTTCGGTCATGCGGTAGTTTGTACCCAGGGTGAAAACTTGTTCCTGGTTGCCCAATTTAGCTAATTCATAAAGTAATTGAGACAGGTTGTTTCCTCCCTGCATGGATGTCTGCTCTTCTAATACAGGGGGACGTCCGCAGTTAATAATACTGGCTGCCCGGTCGGCTAGTTCCTGGGTACGGCATAGTAGCACTCCTCCCTCCCCAGTGGTTAAAATTTTCGACGATTGGAAGCTAAAGGAGCCGAAGTGCCCAATGGTACCCGCACCCTGACCATTCCACTGGGCACCGTGGGCGTGGGCGCAATCTTCTATTACAATCAGGTTATGGTGTTTGGCGATCGCCATTATGGCATCCATATCTGCCATTTGCGCTCCCAGGTGGACGGGAATGATTGCCCGGGTTTTTGCTGTAATTGCTGCTTCAATTGCTACAGGATTAATGCAGTAAGTGTTGGGGTCGATATCCACAATCACTGGAATAGCTCCAGCCGCCATCGGTGCGCCAGCAGTTGCTTGGAATGTATAAGCGGGGACAATCACCTCATCTCCCCAGCCGATATTCACTGCTCGTAGAGCCACTTCCATTGTTACTGTGCCGTTGACCATGGGTACAGCAAAATCACCGCCCTGCATTGCGGTAAACTGTTTCGCAAATGCTAGGGTCTGTGGACCAGGGTAAGGGGCACCTCCCCAGCGTCCGGACTGGATGACTGTTGTTACCGCTTCCACATCTCGACGGTCAACAACGGGCCATTGTGGATAAGGTTCAGTGCGGACTGGTGTACCTCCCAGTATCGCCAGTTTATCAGTTGCAGAAATTCCGGAAACTTGAGCCATCTGTGTGTTCTTTTTTGACGCACTAGCAGAGTTATTCTCAACTGATGTGTATTGCATAATTAACGCCCCCTTTGCTAAGCTCTCGTTACTCTCGTTACAAGGTTTTACCTTGTAATGCATCTGTTGGAGGCTCTGCCTCCCATGAAGTCTGGAGGCAGAGCCTCCCTAAAATGCGTTTCCAGTCTGAGCCTGGAAACGAGTTAACTGACATCTTGCACGCCTCGTATTAATACTGACTTTAAATGTTATTAATAAACATTTATTATTATCAATAACAGGAAAAAACAGGGTTTTTAGCCTGCGTAGGCAGGCTACCCTAACGGGAAGCCGCACTCTCCGAGAAGCCTCGCTCCGCTCGTCTACCGCGTCTAGTACTTGTATAGTTCCTCACCCTTCTAGGGTGCAGGTGCAAGATATGAGTTATCGAGTTATCTAGCTTTGGGTAGCTACGGGCACAGGCTGGTTTAAGTAGGACTGTTCTAGGGTTCTTTGCAAAAGATCGACTACTTCAAATACTGCCTGGTTATTAAAGGTGTGGAGATTAGCCCGATAGCGAGAATAATTTTCGGGCTGAATTAGCTGGGTAACAGCTTGCTTGATGTCCCGAAAATTAGAAATTACAATGCCAACATCTTTATCGGTAATCCATTGGGAGCAGTATTTTTCCTGAATCATAGTTGAGGCATTGCGTTCTGTAATCACGGGCAAATTCATCGCCATAGCCTCGCTGATGCTAACGTTACCTGGCTTACCAATAAAAAAGTCGGCAAGATGCATATAGTAAGGAATATCTTCAGTAAAGGTAGTCACAAACCGCTTCTGCAAACCTTGACTTTGATGGAGTGCTAAAGCTAATTCTTGATTACGTCCGCAAAGAAAGATAAGTTGCAGTTTGTCTTGCAAACATTCGAGACGTTTAGCAATATCAAGCATAACTTTAGAGCCATTGCCGCCAAACATTACCAGACCTGTGGGACAATCGGGGTCTAACCCTAATTGTTGTCTTTGACTACGTCTATCCCAAGAAACGGGTTGATAAAAGTTAGGATGAATCACCAGTCCGGAAGTTTTGACGATCAGATCCTCTTCTACTCCCAGATCACGAGCTTGTTCTACTGCTTTTTCAGTTGCACAGACCAAATAATTTCCGGTTCCCGGTTCTATCCAAAATGCGGGTGGACAATCCGCAAAATCTGTCATAACTGTCACTAGAGGAGTACCGGGTTTTGCCTTCTGAAGACTCTCCCAAATCGCTTTATTGAATAAAGGCATGACCGAAACAACCAGATCGGGTTGTTGTTGATGCCAGAGTTCCTCAAAGAGGCTGACACCCATCTTGTAATTGAGTTTGACTAATAGCTTGTTGAGACGCATCAGTAGGGGCCACAGCCATGTCCAGCCACTTTTTACCATATGATTGTATATATCATGGGCTGAGAAACCAAACATATCATAGGCATTTTTCACTTTATTTTCTTGTGATAAACCCGTAATTATGTCATCCATATCGGTGACTTGGAATTCCCAAGGGAGTTGTTCTTTCTCAGCAATAGCACGCATGGCGTGATAGGTAGCGTAATGTCCTCCGCCTCCCTGTCCAGTAACTACATTAATCGAAAACTTTCTTTTCATCCAAACCTCCATTTAGTATCAAATTTTTCAGCAATTTAAAAGGCAAAATTCAAAATCTACAATGTTATTAAACGAGTATTACTCCCTTCGGTCTTCTAAGATTACCTATAAAAATTTCTCCCCCTCTTCCCACTCTTCCCCCTCTTCCCACTCTTCCCACTCTTCCCACTCTTCCCACTTTTCCCACTCTTCCCCCTCTGACTCAATTCGGTAATCTTCTAGCGGGACAGGAGTAGCTTCTTTTCCTCCCTTTGAGATTCCTGCATTGGATTTGCTATTTCTTTCTCAAACAAACCTAAAGCTCGAACTACGGCTTGATCCATGTCATAATATTTGTAATTTCCCAATCGTCCAGCAAAGAGAACGGTTCCGTTAAGCTTTTCTACCTCTTTGAGGTAAAGGTTGAGTCGATGGCGATTTTCTTCGTTCAAAATGGGATAGTAAGGGTCATTTTTTCCCGGTACATAAGCTTGGGGATATTCCATTACTAAGGTAGTTTTGGGAGAAGTTTGTCCTGACAAATACTTCTGTTCTGTGATGCGGGTAATCTCGTAGTCATTGGGGTAGTTAACTGTACCCACTTCTTGATAATATTCTTGGTCTAAAGTCTCGAATTGAAAGCGGATACTGCGATAGGGTAATTCCCCATACATATAGTCAAAAAAAGTATCAATTGATCCGGTACAAATTATCCGGTTAAACTTAACATCGTTAATAACCTCGCGATAATCTGTATTCAATAATACCTTGATGTTGGGATGAGCTAACATGCGTCGGAACATTTCTGTATACCCTAGCTTAGGCATAGCCTGGTATGGGTCTTGAAAGTAACGGTTATCCCTACTGATATAAACGGGCACACGCCCTGTAACGCCGCGATCAAGTTCCTCTGGTTTCACACCCCATTGCTTCATGGTGTAGCGGAGGAAGATATTTTCATAGATATAATCAGCTAAAAAAGCTAAGTCACCACTAGCACTTTCACGCAGTTTTAAGATAGGTACTTTGACTCCAAAACCAAAGTTTTCTAGAAGTAAATTTTCTAGCTTTTCTGCATATTTTGGCGGAAATAGGGCATAAAGGGAATTGAGATTAAAAGGAATAGGAACTTTCTTACCTTCTATTACTCCCAATACATGATGATGGTAGTGTCTCCATTCTGTAAATTGGCAGAGATAATCCCAAACTTTCTTACATTTGGTATGAAAAATATGTGGTCCATATTTATGAACTAGAATGCCATGTTCGTTGTAATAATCGTAGGCATTTCCGCCAATATGGTCTCGCTGTTCTACAATTAGTACTCGCTGTCCTAGCTGAGTTGCTATGCGTTCAGCCATTACACAAGCTGAGTATCCTGCCCCTATGATTAGCCAATCAAATATCATTTATTTCATCCTGGTTATTTCTTGAATAGTAGCTTTTTTTTTTAAACTTGAATGAGTTTTTGGGTAGTTTTTAAATCGGAGTTTTCTAGAATTTTTTGCAAAATATCTATAACTTCAAATACAGCCCGATTGTGATAATTTTCAACAGGTTTTTTATAACTAGGAAAGTTTTCAGGTGCGATGAGTTTTGCAACTGCTTTGTTAATATCCCGAAAATTATCAACTACAATGCCCAATTGATTATCTACAAGCCAATCAGCAGTAGCTCTTTCTTGAAACAAAGTCATGGTATTATTGCATTCTGTAATTACTGGCAATTTCCTGGCTATTGCTTCGCTTACACCCACACTGCCCGGTTTACCAATAAAGAAATCACATAAATCCATATAGTAGGGAATTTGGCTGGTAAAACCTTCAACAAATTTGGGGAAACGACTCGAAAAATTTTGCAATTCAGTTGCTAATTTTTGATTGCGTCCGCAGATAAAAATAAGTTGGATTTCTAGGGATGAATTTTCTAAACGTTTGGCAATTTCTAGCATTTCTGGCGCACCATAACTACCAAAAATAACTAAGCCAGTGGGTAAATCTGGATTGAGTCCTAAACGTTGTCTTTCAATAGCGCGATTAACTGTCACAGGTTGATAAAATCGGGGGTGAATCACTACTCCGGAAGTTTGGTAAATTCTTGACTCTGGATAACCAAAAGATTGTGCCTGTTTAACTGCTTTTTGGGAAGGACAAATTAGCAACTGTTCTTGTGGTTCAATCCAAAAATTGGGAGGACAATCAGCAAAATCTGTAATGGAAGTAATGAAGGGAGTTTCTGGTAGTTCTGCTTGCAAGCTTTCACAAAGTACTCGATTGATTAGTGGCATTAAGGAAACAACTAAATCGGTTTGATGTTCGCGCCAATATTTTTTCAGTAAGTTGCACCAAGCACGATGACGTAAGCGAATTTCTAGTTTAAATAAGGGAACTGATAAGGGGTCGTTAATTAGTTTTGCCCACTTTTTTTTGAGAACTAAATTGTTGTATACAAATTGGGGTCTACTGGTGCCAAAAATTTCTTTGAAAACTTCGACTACTTCAACTTGCCAAGGTAATTCTCTCTTTTCAATTACTTCTTTCAAAGCATTAGCGGTGCTGCGATGACCTGCACCCATGTCGTAGATTGTGAAATATACTTTTTTCATCTCCTATCCTCCTCTAAGTAAGTCGTTTTATATGCTGGCTATGATTGATAAATAAATATTTTTAAAACCTAAAAACTTTATTTTTTTACTAAAAACTTGGTTTTATTTAAATTTTTTATCCGCATTTGATTTCGCTCAGTTACCCCCAGCCACCGATTAACTGTGTCTGCTAACCTGGGAAAAATTTGTTCTGTAGCTAATAATAACTTGGTAAAATTCTGCATAATGATATTGCCATTCACAATTAACTCTGCCTGGTTTTTTTCAATAGCTTGGATAACTGCTTTAGCCACATCTTCTGCTTTCGATAAGCCTGCTAATTTGGGTGCAGGTACACCAGTATCTGCAAGTAATCCATAGTTGGAAATATATCCAGGACAAATAGTGGAAATATTCACACCAGTACCAACTAATTCTTGCCTGACAGCATTACTCCACATCAATAATCCAGCTTTACTGGCAGAATAAATACTGTCATAAGGATGTCCTTTTTTAGCTGCAAGGGAGGCAATATTAACAATATGACCATTACCTTGGCTTAACATATTTGGTAGTAGCAACCGAGTTAATTCCATCGCAGCTATTAAATTGATGGATAAAACTGACTGGATATCAGCAAGAGAGTAATTTTGAAAGGCTTTATATATTTCTATCCCAGCGTTGTTAATTAAAATGTCAACTGAACCAACAAGCTGTTCAATTTTTTCTACCAAGATTGGTAGTTGTTCTACATTGCTGATGTCAAAGGAAATGCCTATTCCTTTACCACCTAAAGCATTTATTTCTGCACAAACTTGATCCAGTCCCTCTTGGGAACGAGAAACACAAATGATAGTTGCTTGTTTTTGTGCTAATTCATTAGCAATGAATCTGCCAATACCCCGCGATGCACCTGTTAAAAGTATTTTTTTACCTGTTATGATTGTCATCTGAACTATAGTTATTGGTGTGGAATTACTAAATCATTTGTAAGAAGAAATTAACCGCAGAGAACGCAATGAACACAGAGAGAATGAATGAGGGTTTAAGTTCTCTTTCACACATCTTGCACCTGGGTCAGAAACCGGGTTTACCCTCGAATATTGACCTGTCAAAACCTTAATTTTAGGTTTATAAACCCGGTTTCTCTATGCAAGATATGACCTTTTTTATAAACGCGCAGCAGCTTTCCATAGGGTAGGGGGATTTAAGGAGATAGAAACTATTATTTAAGAGAAGCAAAATATTTACCTCCTAGTTCAATCTGTTGTTGTTGAATTCCGGTTGCTAATCTTGTTAATAAATACTCCAAATTACTGGTGATAATATTTGTGCCGTGGTCTGGTTCTATTAAACTAGCTAAAGCAATTTTACTATCATTGTTTTCAGCGATATTGTGAATATTGAGAAAGTTAAAAACTCCTGATTCATAAGTTCCACAAGGTACAGATGGATTTTCAACTCCAGCATAATATTCGTGGGATTCAAACCATTGCCTGGAAGGATATCCATGAAAATGAATTATCGGGGCACCTTCTTGAATTAATTGAGGTGTATATAGTGCTGTTGCAAGGGCAATTGCTACCATTACATAGGTATCGTAAGAAGGTTTAATATCTACTTCGTTCGTGTTCATTCCTAAAGGTAATTGTAGACATAATTGATTTTTTAAACCCATTCTAACAATATCACGCTCTAGATTTAAAGCTGTTTTATTTGCCCCGGAACGAGAACATACCAGCCAAATATCAGGAATTTGCTTGTAGACATATTTATCTTTTATCTTGGTTTTTATATATCTTCTTCCAATGTTGTTTTGACGAACTTCATTGTTACTAAATCCATCTACAGATAATAAATCCTCCCACTGATTGGCTGATATTTCTACAGTACCAACGTATTGTGGTGGTTCTGCATAAGCTACAAAACCATAGGAAACACCAGTTCTACCATTGACAATTGAATCAACAATATCTCTATGGGATTTCCTTTTGATAATTTCACTGAGTTTAAAGCCAGAAGGATATAATCCTGTTGTTGCTAATTCCTTACTTAATTCCACCAATTTTGCAGCATAATTAGATTGCTTTGGCTCGTATTTATCTACCTCAAATTGGCTTATAGGTAGAGGAGCAATTGGTACATATATTTTGGGAATTAAGGATTTAGCAACGAAATTATCAAATTTTTCTCTAGGAAAGACCGAATCGGAAAGATTCATGTTTAATATAGAAATATGGGTATTAGATACACCAATAACTATTTCCGAAAATGTCTTAACTAGGGTATTAATACCAATTCCTATTTTTCCTTCGTATGGAAGTTGCGAATCAACAAAATTCTTGTCTAATTCTGTAATTAATATCACCTGTGTAGATGTAGGATCTTCAAGACGCTGAATTGCATGGTCTTCAGCCCAACCAATTAACTGGGCAATTTTTGCGACCGATACTTTTTTATCTTTCCCACTCAAGTGAGAAGAGATTTGATAATATTTTTCTGCTATCCAACTTTTGATTTTACCAATGAAATTAATCGGTCTTTCAACATCAATAACAGCATTAACATCTGCTTTGACTACCCGCATCTTCATGCTTTTATTCCACTTAACTAGTGGAATCGGAATTTCATAGTGAAACTCCCTTGTTGCTTCTTGCCAAGAACAAATTTGAACTCCCTGATTTTGAAGTTTTTGCTCTAACTCTCCTCGAAACTTCAATATTTCTATTTCTTTTTCTTTATTTTTAAATCCTTTTGGTAATGGTCTAAAAGTTACTTTTAGTTGTTTCGCCATCACCTGCGGATTGATAATTGGTGATTTGAAATCCATGGGCATTCTCTGACAATATCCACCAATTAAACGACCGATTGTTTGTAGACTTAATCCCGTAGCGGTATCACTGGAATTGTGATTATTATCACGCAAAAAAGCGATAATTTCGGTTTTGCGTGCGGCTATATCTGCCTGGAGTTGTGGAGTCAAGATTCCTTTAGGAGAATTAATCTTGAGTTTGTCCTTATCAGCCCACAAATTAACACCCTGTTGAGTAAGATTTGTCAAAAGTTCTGATACATTCATAAAATAATCAAAAATTACAAATTAAAAATGACTTTGACCGCTATGTAGAATTATTTCAGAACCATGAGGTATTTAAATTTCAAATACTTCCAATTCCAAAGATTGTAATTCTTCTGCTAAATAATAAGACAGTAACTCAACATTGGGATAATTCCAAATTACGAGAGGAGATAACTGTAATCCCAAATATTGTTTTCCTAGATTAGCAATATTCATTGTCTGTACCGAATCTAAGCCATAGCTATCAAAAGGTACTTTGATGTCGATTTCATCAGCTTCTATTCCTAACTGTTCAGCAATTTGACAAGCTAACCAATCTTGAATATCTTCTGCTGTCATTGGTTTATTACTGAATTGAATTTCCCACATATTTTTACTCATTGATTTTTATCCTATTTTTTTACCATTACCATTTACTTGCTGTCGGTGTTTACTAGTTAAAAATTCCACCAGTTCCGGTAGTAATTGAATTTGTGCTTCTGAGAAATTGCCCCCTTCCCTTAACAACTGAGTTATCTGATGAGTTTCAGCCTGATGTAACAAGTCAAGAAAGCGTCTTTGAGACTTATGTTGTAATTTGGTTGCTTCTTGATGCTCATTTTCATCTGTTGTTTTAAACCAATAACGCTGTCGCTGAAATGGATAAGTTGGTAGTACTACCTGACGATGGGGATAATCTTGATGGAAACTAGACCAATCTATTCCTACCCCGCGAATATATAATTCTCCTAAACTGTGGAGGATTTCCTGCCAATCTTCTCTTCCTTTACTTAAGCTAGACAGACACACCCCGATTTCATCTGGTAGAGAAGTTGGTTTTGATGTCATTAAAAGAAACACCTGATAACCTGCTAAAGTCTCTGCACTCCCAGTCAATTTTCCTGGCTGTTGCAAATGTTTGCACCAATATTCAGGAGTCGTGATTTCCTTTGTTGTCAGTTCTCCCGTGAGGCTGGAAATTAGAGGAATTTGGGGTTGAGAATAGATGATTTGTGTTGCTACTTCCCTAAAAGCTGCAACCATCTCCTCAGCAGAGAGAGAAGCTTGCATTAAACGAGTTCGTTCCACAACCAGCTTCAAACCATCTTCCAGATTGAACACCCCTGCTAAAATGGCAGCAACGTATTCTCCCACTCCATAACCCATAACTACCTTGGGTTTTATTCCCCAAGACTGCCATAATTGGGCTAATGCATATTCTATGGCAAACAGGGCAGGTTCTGTAACTCCTGAATTCTCAATCAAAGACTTTTCTAAATAGGGTTGGAGAATTTCTGCACATTTGTCTACCGCAGTGCCAAAGGTGGGTTGAGTCTCGTAAAGTTCCCGTCCCCTAGTCAACTCTTCTATCCCCTCTCCAGGGAATAAAAAGGCTATTTTAGGTCGTTTTCTACCCTTTACCTTACCATTGAACAGTCCGTAAGTTTCTTCCTTAGTGATAAAAGCATTTAGTTGTTGATGTAACTCTGCAACTGATTTAGTAATTATACATAGACGATAGTCAAAATGTGTACGTTTCGTATTAGTAGTAAAGCAGACATCTGCCAGAGATACTTCAGGATGAGACTCTAAAAAGTCCTCATAGCTTTGTGCCAGTTCCCTTAAAGCCACATCACTTTTTGCCGACAAAGTTAAAATATGATGGGATCTTTCTTTGGTCAGTGTTGTATTTTTAACCTCTAAAGGTGCTTCTTCTAGGATGATATGAGCATTAGTACCTCCAAAACCAAATCCACTCACACCAGCCAAACGACTCTGTTCCCCACGAGACCATTTCTGAGTTTCTGTAGGAATTTGAAATAGAGTCCCCTCCAGAGAGATATAGGGATTAAGCTGCTCTAAGTGCAAGTGAGGAGGAATTTCCCCGTGTTGCAGACAAAGAATAACCTTGATCAAACCAGCCATCCCCGAAGCAGCTTCTAAATGACCAATATTGGGTTTAGCAGAACCAATGTAACAGGTTCGATCTGACTTACGACCTGCCATTAATACAGCTTTCAAAGCTCGAAATTCAATCGCATCCCCGATGGCTGTACCAACAGCATGAGCTTCAATATAATTAATATCTGCTGGTTGTACTTTAGCATTTGCTAAGGCTTGACGAATTACTGCCTGTTGAGCAAGTCCGTTTGGTGCCGTCAGACTATTGCTTAACCCATCCTGGTTAACTGCTGAACCTCTAATTAGTGCCAGAATATTATCTCCGTCTTTCATCGCATCAGAGAGACGCTTGAGGACGACTACACCACACCCTTCTCCCCTGACATAACCATCAGCATCAGCGTCAAAAGTTTTACATCGACCGTTAGGAGACAGCATACGAGTTTGAGAGGAGGAAATAGTCGAATCGGGAGAGAGAATTAAATTCATCCCTGCTGCTAAACATAGATCCGACTCTCCACTACGCAAACTTTGACAAGCCAAATGAACTGTAACTAGAGACGAAGAACAGGCAGTATCTATTGCCATACTTGGACCGCGCAAATCCAATAAATAGGATAAGCGATTAGCTGTAATACAAAAAGTTGTTCCCGTACTGCTGTGAGGTCCAATGCAAGAAAAGTTTTTGTAAAGCAGTCTGTGATAATCGATGGTACACAGACCCGTAAATACTCCTGTCTGACTTCCAGCCAAACTATTTGGTACTATGCCAGCATTTTCTAAAGCTTCCCAAGCTACTTCTAAAAATAGCCTCTGTTGAGGGTCTGTATGCTCAACTTCCTCAGCAGACATGCTAAAAAAATCAGCATCAAACCAATCCACCTGCTCTAAAAAACCACCCCAACGGGTACTCATTTTTCCTGGTGTTTCTGGATTGGGATCATAGTAAGCGTCTATATCCCACCGTTCTTTTGGCACTTGAGCGATCGCATCCCCACCATTACGTAATAACTGCCAAAAAGATTGAGGATCTTTTGCTTTCGGAAAACGACAACCAATGCCAACAATTGCTATAGGTTCCATCTTCAATTCAGAATTAGGGGTCATTTGCAAATTTATTAGTTAACCCTTGTTTATAAAAGTCAAAAACTGACTCTAGCTATTTTCAGCAATGACTGTCCGGGAAAACTGTTCAAAGGTTTTAGTATTGCTTTGGATTGCTGTCTGAATTGACCCTCGTGCAGCCATTACACGCATTTCACGGTTGACAGTCCAGAGATAGTCTACATCATTAAAGAAACGACGCATTTCTCCTAGAAGACGCTGACGATTCTTTGATGCCACATAAAAACCTTCATGTTCCTGACAAAAACAGCGTTTCATCCAATCAAGCGCGTCTTCAGAGGACATCCCAAATACAGGAGCCTGTAAGAGCCTATAAACTAGTTCCATAATCGTATAATCATCGGCAAAATAACGATGAGGTAACACCCCAGAAAGTCCCCCTAAAGTCCCACGTTGCATCATGTAAATTGCCATGTTGCCGACAAATTTCTCGTATGGGGTTGGTTTAGGGAAAGCTTTATACATATCTTTCGCTAGCAGTTGGGAAATTGTCGTATGGAAAGACTCATCCAAAAAATGGTAGCGAGAAATAGCTGTTGGAGTCGGGATAAACTTCCCTTTGTTTTCTAGCTTCTTACAATACTTAGCAATAGAATGTTCCATGTTCTTCAGATACAAGTTAGCAATCATTCGTATCGTGTAGAACTGACAAGCCATAAAGGGTGAACCCGATCCCCAGTTAAAGGTGAAAAAACTTTGCAGAGGTAGAGAATATTCTAATGAGCGTCCTAGCATTCCCGCAGTAGGAGCTTTAAGAATAAACTTGTTTTTCTGCTCTAACTCACGCAAATAAGGAGAATATTGTTGTTTTCTGCCACTTAACATCCTTTTCGCTAAAGAACGCAAGGCATAATATTTGTATGTCGGTAAAGGATCTTGCCCCAAGGTTAATTTGTATGAGTTCCATTTGAGCAGGGTATTGAGTCCTTTCTTGCCTATTAAAGCATTTGCTGCCATTAACCCTATCTTGCGAAAGGCATTGATGTGGTAATATTCTTGCTCAGTCTCAAAAGATAGCTCACGAGAGAGTGTTTCGTAACCACCAATGGCTGCAAAAACACTAGATGTGACCTGATTGAAATTTACAGTCTCAGTTTCGGAATTAGAGATATAGTTATAATTTGTAAACCAGTGGAGGTGGTTCAGAGCTAGTTTTTGGGCAGGAGAAGCAACTTCGTACAGTGGAGAAGCATATAACAGTGATTGCTCTGACTCACTCCAATAATGATCCCTATTGTTGTTATAGTTGAAGCTCTTACTCAACTCCTCGATTTTTTCGGTGTAGTCAGAATCGATATTATTACGATAAGTAGTTTCGATCAGTTTTTCATGTCTCTTTGTCTGTCTCTCAGTCAAAGTCGAAAATTTTTCTTGTGTCTCAGGTGGTTTAATGGTGGTTGTCATAATGTCATAACTTTTATTGATTCCTGTTTGACCCTATTGACCTTGTACTTGCTCTATGGCAGTTATAGATTGATGATTTTGGATTTTTGAGATTACTTTTAGTTGTCAATATTCAGAGCTTAAATACTGAACCAAAGCCTCAATAGTTGGGTAATCATACAATAAAGTGGGATCAATTTCCCTGCCTAACCAATCTTCTAAGTCCCCTGTCAAACCTACTATTACTGAAGAATCTAGACCATAACTATTAAAAGGTATCTTCACCTCGATTTCCTCAGCATCTATTTCCAACAGATTAGCTAGGTAAGAAACTATCCACTCTTGAATTTCTGTTGCTGATATCTCTTTTACTAGGAGATTCTGAGTTTCCATTATGTTTGTACCTCAATTCCAGTTCATTTTTGTTTGGTAGAAAATTACTAATACTTTGATTCACTTGCTTTTTGAATCGGTGTTGCTGAATTATAGGGTGAAGTTGCAGGTTTAGAAATCTTAAACTCCTTATCCTTTTCCCTGAAATAAATCATCCCGCAATGGAAGCAACACCTTTGAATTCGTTCTTGTGTCGTTATCGACATTTTAACCTTATAGGTTAATCCGCACATTCTTTTCCAAAGCCTTTATATCAATAAATCTTAATATAAAAACAGATATCTAGAAAAAAATGCGCTAAATCCAGTGAAATATAGAAATCCTGTTTGATTCTTTTTCACCTATAACCCTTGTAAAACAGATTATTGAGTCTCTGTATACCTTCAAATTGAAGTCAGAGTCCTAATATATTTTGGTTTTTATCAAAGACATTCATCTTCCTTTGGAGCTTGAAAAGGACAAAATCTAATTTCTTTGCCTAGATTATTACACGGTTTCCTAAGTTTACTTTATTTTCATCCAATTGGAGTATAACATGTATCTTTTTTTTATAGCCTGACAAAAAATTAAGAAATGATGTGCCAATATGGCAGATTTACCATTATGTATTCAAGTTAATAAAATCTTGCCAATATGGCAGATTTATTATTACGTATTTCCCAAAAATATCATATTATATTTATAATCAGTAAAGCCAAATTTAGATTCAGAAATGAAATTATTGCTATTTAAGTAGGTGGTAAAACTTATAACCATCTCATTAATAAGCCATGACTCCAAGGCTTTGTGAAAAGTTAGCTTTTAGCATTCTCGTAGCGCTAATGGCGTTCCCCAGAGTAGCAACCGCAAAAGTTTTGTAAGTTTAACATTTGGTTGCTCCTTTTAGGTTTATTTGTGCCATCTCACCTAAAAATGCACTTATCTTCAATCAGTCCTAGTGTAAGCAGCTGATAATGGCTACCACACATCTTGCACCAGGGTCAGAAACCGGGTTTATCGCAAATATTAAACGGTCAAAACCCTAATTTTTCGTTCATAAACCCGGCAGTCGCTTTAAGTCGGGGAACCCGACCAACGCGCTGCCTCGCTTTCTCTATGCTTGTTGATAATGGTGCAAGATATGACCTACTGGTCTCAAACACCACGATTTTTAAAACTTTCAAAACCTTTATAAGTAAGTCAGGTTTAAAAATCTACCTACGTAACAAAATGTAAAACCAGCGAATAGCTTATTACTTAGGTTATTCCACGATTTTTACAAAAATAAACACACATTGGGTTTTTAATTCACATGCATCATGACAAACTAAATAATTAGATCGAATTAGAGATAAAATCTTACCCTACTAGCAACTTCTCTATCCTGACTGAGGACAAGATAAGTATTAAAGGGCTAAGTATAACTGATATCAGTGTCTTCACTTTCTTCTAATTGAAACAGGATTTATGCAGTCCCCACCTAAAAAAGGGTGGGAGTGCCTAAGTTATATGAAAGAAAGGAGTTAAATAAATTAAGTATGGATGAACTTACCTTCTCTATTGGATTACTAACACCTGCAAGCGATTTAATCACAGGAGCAGGTCCTGGAATTTCCCTCTTTTTTGGACGTGCTGGAAATGATATCTTTTACAACTATGATCCCATTGAGGATGCCAATGAAGGTATCAACATTGACATTCTATTTGGTGATCTCTTTGACAATACAGCAGATGAATTTGATCTCATTCGTGCGATCGCAGCTGGAAATCCCCTTGCTATTCTAGATGCTAACATTCCCTCAGTAGGAGAAGACAGATTTGTATTAGGAGATGAATTTCAGCCTTACTACACAAGCTTTGACCCACTTTCCTTACTCACCACAAACCAATTCGGTGTCAATGAGTTTACCGTCCTTTATGATTTCGATCCCCAGCAGGATACAATCCAGCTTAATGGCAAGAAAGATGATTACACCTTGTTAAAATTGGATTCTCTCCCCGTTCAAGGATTTGAGTTTTCTGGATATGCTCTTTTTTCGCTTCAGACTGGACTACCCGACCTTGTGAGTTTGATTGTTCAGGAGCCGAGTGTAGAGTTAGAGTTAAAGGATAAAGATGCCTTTCAGTTTGTGGGTAACAAGCCAAAGGATAAACCAAAGGAAAAGAAGGTTGGGCAATTTGGCACCACTGGTCTTGATTTTGGCTATGGTGTGGCAACCGACTCAAATGGTAATCTTTATGTCACTGGAACAACCAGTGGTTCTCTCAACGGACCGAACAAAGGCTCTTCAGACGTCTGGGTCACCAAGTTTGACTCCAATGGCAACCAGGTATTGGCGAAACAATTTGGTTCTGCGGATGGCGATATAGCCTATGAAATTACTACTGATAAGTATGGCAATTTCTATTTGGCAGGCAGTACCAGTGGTAGTTTTGTTGCCGGCAATAATTCCCCTGCAGGAACTGATGCTTGGGTAGCCAAATATAACAAGAACGGCAAGAAGTTGTGGGGACGGCAAGTTGGAGAAAACTCGACGAGGGGGGATTTCGGCTTTTCCACCAGTGGGTTTGGACTCCAGGTTGATGATGGTGGCAATGTTTATCTCTCTGGACTAACCATTAATGACAACGATCCCGAAAATGGTGGCAAGGGAATTCTGGATTTTCCTGTGGAGGATGATTCCTGGGTCATTAAGTTTGATCGCAATGGTAATCAGCAGTGGTTCACAAAAATTGTTGATCCCCAGCAACCATCTGCCTCACCCCTAGCTATTACCCCTTTCTTTGATGAAAGCTATGATTTGGCTGTTGATCAAGGGGGCAACTCTTACCTAGTCGGATGGACTCAGGGTCTAGCCAAAGAATCTGATCCCTCTCGACTGTTACTGAAGTACGATGCTTGGGTATCTAAGGTAGGTGCTGACGGTAACGTTGAGTGGACTCAACAATTTGGGAGTAAGGATGAGGGTCTAGAGTTTGCCTGGGCTGTGGATACTGATAGCAAGGGTAATATTTACGTTACAGGCTGGACCACAGGGGAATTAGGAACCAGAGATAAAGAGTTTGAAAAATCAGACTCTTATGATGTTTTTCTCACCAAATTTACCCCAGATGGGGATCAGGTATGGGCAAAACAAATAGGTTCCCAAGGTGATGATGGAACCTATTTTGGTGATTTGGTGATTGATGCCTACGACAACATCTTTGTGTCCGGGTACACCAACGATAAACTAGGTAAAGGCGGTTCCGACAAAAACACTGACGGTTGGGTCGGTCGATTTGATACAAACGGGAACAACAAGTGGATTCAGCAAATCGGCATTAAGGATAAAGCTGATTATGCAACGGGACTTGCAGTTAACAATGCGGGTCAGTTATTTGTAACGGGTTTCACTGAAGGCTTTTTTGGGAATGGTAACAATTTCCAAGCCCAGGGAGCAGCCGTAGATACTTGGATTGCTCAGTTGGACGTCAAGGATGGAAAAGTAAAAGAATTTACCGGCAATACCGGCAAAGTCATCAGCATTAATAATCCTGCTCCAATCTCCACAGTTGATATCAGTGATAGGTTAGTAACTTCAGACCAGTTGCCCGACGGAGATAACCGTATTAACACTGAGCTAGATTCTGATGGAGTTGTGGATAATCTTAGCTCTGTATTTGACCCTACCTCCCAAAACTCTGTGCCTGCTGCCCTAACCCAATTACTCACCAATAATTCTGACCTTCTCCCCAATAGTGGAAGTGATGAAGAGGTTAAGCTTACAGGCACGGATGCAGATGACATTCTCTTTGCTGGAGCAGGTGATGATGAACTCAAGGGAGAAAAAGGCAACGATATCCTGTATGGCTTAGGTGGTGATGACAAATTAGAAGGTAAGGATGGTGATGATACCTTCTACGGTGGTACTGGTAACGACGAGATTAAGGGAGGAGAAGATAGCGATACAATCACCGGAGTCGATCCCAATAGTGCTTCAGCTGGGCGTGGTGAAATAGATACAATGAAGGGTGAAAAGGACGGGGATCGGTTTGTTCTGGGCGATAGCAATCAGGTTTATTACAACGATGGTAACTCAAGAACAGGCGGTTATGGAGATTATGCTCTGATTGAAGATTTCAAACTCAAGGATGGCGATGTGATTCAACTCAAAGGTAGCAAGAATGACTATAGGTTAGGATCTGCCCCGAAGGATTTAAAGGACGGAACAGGGATTTTCTATCTTGATGGTCAGACAACACCGGAGTTAATTGGCATTGTCAAAGGGGTCAAAACTGAGGATTTGTCACTAAATGATAGGGATGTCTTCACCTTCGTTTAGATGAATTTGTCAATATTGGGCGTTGCTGAAGAACATTCTTTAAAAAAGCTGAAATAAAATAAACCAAAATGGACGACCTTGAATTCTTATCTGTTGAACTATTGACACCTGGCTCTGACCTCGTTACAGGTGATTCTAATGCCATCCTTGACCTTGTTTTTGCCCGTGCTGGAAGTGATGTTATTTATGGTTTTGTTCCTGGCAGTAATAGTAATAATGCCATAGATATAGATATTGATTTTCTTTTTGGAGACCTGTTTGACAATACAGCCGATGAGTTTAATGTCATTCTCCAGCTTGCGTCTGGTAATCCATTTGCCATTCTGGATGCAGATATTCCATCGGTGGGAGCCGATAGATTCGTCCTAGGAGATGAGTTTCAGCCTTACTACACCAGCTTTGACCCCCTTTCTCTTCTCACCACAGATTTTCTAGGGTTTAATCAGTTTGCCGTTATTTACGACTTTGCCCCAGACCATGATACCATCCAGCTCAATGGTAAGAAAGAAGACTATGTGCTTGTAGAAGTTAATAACTTACCCATTGACGGTGTGGGGACTTTTTCAGGAGAAGCTATTTTCTCACTCCAGCAGGGTATTCCCGATTTAGTCAGCTTAGTTGTTTCCAAACCGGAAGTGGACTTAAGTTTGAGTGACAACTATTTCGAGTTTGTTGGTAGTAAACCAGAAGATGAACCCGAGGAGAAAAAGATTGGACAACTCAGTACCACTGGTATTGATGGTGGAAATGGTATAACGGTAGATGCTCACGGCAACATTTATGTAACCGGACAGACCAGTGGTTCCTTATTTGCAGATAATCTAGGATTTGGTGATGCTTGGGTTGTTAAGTATGACACCAATGCAAATCAGGTATGGGGTAAGCAAATAGGGACTGCTGCCAGCGATGTTGCCTATGAGGTTGTCACAGATGCTGTCGGTAATTTCTACCTGGCTGGTACCACCGGTGGTGCCATTTCAAAATACGGAGACAGCAAAGATGATCCAAATGCCTCAGCAGAAGCTTGGGTTGGCAAGTATGACAGCCATGGCAATGAAATCTGGGTACGTCAGGTTAACTTGGATGGTGCTTTCTCCACCAGTGGGTTTGGTCTCCAGGTTGATAATGACGGGAATGTTTACCTCTCTGGTTTGGGCATCAAGGAAAATGCAAATCCTGAAATCTTTGACTTCACTGTTGAAGATGACTCCTGGGTGACTAAGTTCGACAGTGAGGGTAACCAATTATGGCTTACAGAACTGGACACTTTTTTCTTCAACGAAAGTTACGACCTGGCAGTAGATAATGACGGCAACAGCTATTTTGTCGGCTGGACTCAAGGTTTGGTGGGGCTTAATCCTGCCTTTCCTCAACAAGAATCTGATCCCTCTCGTCTTTTGTTAAAATACGATGCCTGGTTGACGAAAGTTAATCCCGATGGCAGCATTGCCTGGATTCAACAATTTGGCAGTCCAGATGAGGGTTTAGAGTTTGCCTGGGCTGTTGATACCGATAGTCACGGGGATATTTACGTTTCCGGATGGACAACAGGTGCCTTAGGAACCCAAGACAAAGAATTTGAAAAATCTGAGGGACGTGATGTTTTCCTTGCCAAATTCGACCAAGTGGCTGGAGACATGGTCTGGGCAAAGCAAATTGGTTCCCAAGGGGATGATGGAAACTTCTTAGCTGACTTAGTAGTTGATAACCAAGACAAAATTTATCTGACCGGATACACCAACGGTGATTTAGGGGATGGCAATTCAGATCAATCCTTTAATGCCTGGGCAGGTAAATTTGACACCTCAGGGAATAATGAGTGGCTGCGGCAGTTCGGTGTTGATGATAAATTTGATTATGCAACCGGTATTGATGTCTACGCAGACCAGGTTTTTGTAACTGGCTATTCTGAAGGCTATTTGGGCATAAATGGTGCTGAAGCTGCCGGTGGAGCAGGAGATGCCTGGATAGCTCAGTTAAAAGCTGAGGATGGAAAGTTAACAAAATTTGTTGGTAATGATGCCCAAAGCGTAATTGTTGATGTTGAGTTGAGTCTCCCCGTGATTGACATCAGCGATAAATTAGTTACAGATGATGAATTACCCGATGGAGACAACAAAATTATAACCACCGAGGGCAGCACCACCGGACTGACATTGGTGGATTACGGAGAAATTGGATTGAGCATGGGCAGTGCCTTTGACCCCAATTCCAATAACTCTGTGCAAACAAGCTTGCTCGACGCCATGATCAATGACCCAAGTGTCTTCAGTAGCGATATTCAAGGACTGAAACTTGAAGGCACAGATGAAGTGGATGATACACTCATGGGTCTGATGGGCGATGATGAAATTAAAGGCAAAAAAGGCGATGACACCCTCCACGGTCTTGCAGGTAATGACAAACTAGACGGCGAAGATGGGGACGATACCCTCTACGGGGGTGCCGGTGCAGATGAACTCAAAGGTGGAAACCAAAATGACACCTTTATCATCCAAGAAACTACTGAAGCCGAATTTGACATCTTTGATGGCGGTAGCGAAGAACTAGATCGCAATCCCCAAGGCGATACTATCGTCAATGACAGTGGTTCTGATGTAATCTTCAATAAATTTGACGACAGTTGGGGTATTGAAACCTTTGATGGTGGTGGAAATGCCATTCTGGGTAATGCCGCCAACAATAGCCTAAATTTCCAGAAAACCACCCTCGTAAACGTCATTTATGTGGACGGTGGAGCTGGTGAAGACGAAATTAAGGGCAGTGTCAATGATGATACATTCAGAGGTGGTGCGGACAAAGACAAGATTGAGGGCAAAGATGGTAATGATGTTCTCTATGGCGATGGTGGTACTGATGAACTGAAAGGGGGTAAAGGTCAAGATACCATCCATGGTGGAGCCGACAATGACAAGCTCAATGGTGAGGATGATGATGATATCCTCATCGGTGGTGCGGGCAATGACGAACTGGATGGTAACAAAGGTAACGATAAAGTCATTGGGGTAGATCCAAAAACAGCTATAGCCGGATACGGTGAAATAGATAAATTGAAAGGAGGTGACCAATCTGATACCTTTGTCCTGGGTGATGCTACGCAAGCCTATTACCTAGGGCAAGATAATCTTGATTATGGGCTGATCGACGACTTCAAACTAGATCAGTTCGACAAAATTCAACTCTATGGCATTGCCAGTAATTATAGCCTGAAGACAGATGTAACGGATTTACCAAATGGAACTGCCATTTTCTTTGGCGAAGAAAATGACCTAATTGGCATCGTCAAGGATGTTAAAGGGCTATCACTCACAGATTCTACTGTCTTCACCTTCGTCGTCTAGTACTCGACCAAACCAAGATTGCCGGGTAAAGGCAGAGAGGGGGAAGAGGGGGAAGAGGGGGAAGAAAAAACTTTGTTCTTTCCTTATTAACCCCGCATAGTTTACTTGGTGGAGTACTAGATGAATCTGTAAATATTGGGTGTTGCTGAAGGAAATTGTAATTTTTGAGGGTGATTTTATACCCAGTATCAGCAAGGTTTCTATTCACACATGTTCAATAAGTAAATACAAGTAGAGGTTATTATGCCATCGGACACATATTTTCTAAACCCTACAAGTTCAGGAAATTACTCAACAGACAACTACATCAACGCCTTTAGTACAACTTCGGTTTTTAACATTAACCAGGATTCTGCCCTTAACTATACCTCGGCTGAAGCAGAGACATTTTTAGTGGGTGGACTTGCGGTGGCGATCGCAAATGCTGATGCCCTATCCCTTGAAAATCCTGGGTTTGATTTACTCAGTACTAATACTGAAATTGTTGGCAGTGATGGTGCTTATTTAGGCACCGCTGAGGGCAACGCGGCAGTGCTGGCAACCTACGAGATGACAGGAAACCAACCCTTTTCCTTTGAATTTTCCGCTAATTTGAACATAGAGTCAAAGGAAATAGAGAATCCAGATGCCGAATATTCCCATGGCTCTGTATCTACTGGCTTTTATGTTGTGGATTTTACAGATATATTTCACATAGAAGTTATTGACTTCTTCTGCTTAGATAGCAAACTCATTTCATCCGAAGAAGAAGGAGGTATCTATTCGGATTACAGTAATAGGGTACACCTTTTGTCAGAAGTTGAATCTGAGAATATTGACGGTGATGATGGGGTAGATTTTGTTCAAGCTGATTATTTTGGCAGCTACACCCGGACTTTTGAGCCAGGGACTAAAATAGCTATTATTGAAGTCAACAAAAACTTTACAACTGCCTATAGTGACGGTTTGCTCAATGCACTGGGTAGTGATGTCATCTATGGAACCGTCTTGAACGACCACTTAAAAACAGGAGATGATGGTGGTAAAATTTACGCCAGTCATGGAGATGATGAAGTCGAAGGTGGCAAGAAAGACGATATCCTGGAAGGGGGAGTAGGTAACGACCTGATCACCGGGAAGAAGGGAAATGATCAACTCCATGGAGGCTTCGGGGATGACACCGTGACAGGTGGTTTAGGTAATGATGTCATGGCTGGTGGTGGAGGTTATGATACCTTCATCTTTCAGGATGATTACTTAGATGGAGAATATAATATCGTCGAAGACTTTGAGCTTGATGTCGATCATTTGGACTTTTCCCATTGGGAGGGTTTCTTTATGGGGCATATTAGTCAAACGAACGATGGTGCCCTCTTGACATCCTTTGATGGGGGTCAGGTGTTGTTTAAGGGTATACAAGCGGACGCTCTGGCAGGTGCTATCTGGTGGGATAACTTTAAGGTGGCATTTGTTGAGTAATATTTTGACTTTTGTGTGAATGATTGTAAGCTTTTTCATAAAACAAAAGCTTACAGTCATTGTTTAAAATTTAGGAAATTGTAAACAATAAATCATCCAATTGTAACGAATTAAATTGCTGATTTTACTCTCCCTGCTCTTCCTGAATTAACAGCGATTAGTTATTTTTAGCAGGGTATATTAACTCCATAATTGCATCACACTCCCAGAGGAGATACGTCAAATGGATACTTTTTTAGATAGTTTATTGAACACTGCTTTGAAATCTGCAAATTTTGTGGATTTACTGAATGAACGGGCACAACATCAGCCTGATAAAATAGCTTACATATTTCTTGAGCGTGGAGAAACTGAGGTAAACACAGTAACATATAAACAGCTAGACGAACAATCAAAAGCGATTGCTGCCTCTCTCCAATGTCTGAATGCTGCTGGGGAACGTGCCTTACTCCTCTATCAGCCCGGTTTAGATTTCATTGCTGCTTTCTTTGGATGTTTATATGCTGGGGTGATTGCTGTTCCAGCCTATCCACCAAGACGAAACCAAAAATTATCAAGATTGCAGGCAATAATCAAAGATGCCCAAGCCAAGATAGTACTCACTTCTACATCTTTGTTGCAAAATCTACAAACTAGCTTCCATGAAGACGGTGTAGAAATTTCTCAATTGCATTGGCTAGCTACTGATGGCTTGAGTAGGGAATTAGCACAAGCATGGCAACCCCAGGAATTGAATCATCATACCTTGGCTTTCCTGCAATACACCTCCGGTTCTACAGGCAATCCCAAAGGTGTCATGGTTAGTCATGGCAACTTACTTTCTAATTCGGCTGTGATTCACAAATTATTTGGACATACAGCCAACAGCCAAGGTTTGATTTGGTTGCCTCCCTATCATGATATGGGATTGATTGGTGGGATTTTGCAACCCCTCTACGGTGGTTTTCCAGTAACACTGATGTCACCAGTAGATTTTCTGCAAAAGCCAATTCGCTGGTTGCAAGGCATTTCTCGCTATCAAGCTACTACTAGTGGAGGACCAAATTTTGCTTACGATCTTTGCATTCGCAAGGTGACTCCCCAACAGTTAGAAAATCTGGATCTTAGCAGTTGGGAACTGGCTTTTACTGGTGCTGAACCAATCCGTGCCGAGACATTAGAACAGTTTGCCTCTAAATTTGCACCTTGTGGCTTCCGTAAGCAAGCATTCTACCCCTGCTACGGTATGGCAGAAACCACTCTGATTATATCTGGGGGTGAGAAAACAGCCCTACCAATCACTTGCAATGTAGAAAGAGTAGCACTAGAGCAAAACCGCATTGTCAAAGTCCAAGATTCTTGGGAAGATACCCAGACAATTGTCGGCTGTGGACAAGCTTATTTGCATCATCAAGCAGTGATTGTCAACCCCCAATCCTTAACTCTTTGTAATCCTGGGGAAGTTGGAGAAATCTGGGTAGCAGGACCAAGTATTGCTCAAGGTTATTGGAATCAAACTGAGGAAACACAGAAAACTTTCCGTGCCTATCTTGCAGATACACGAACAGGTCCATTTCTGCGCACTGGGGATTTAGGATTTTTACAAGATGGGGAATTGTTTATTATAGGACGTATCAAAGATGTAATTATAATTCGTGGACAAAATCATTATCCCCAAGATATTGAACTAACTGTTGAGAATAGTCATCCCGCTTTGAAAACAAGTAGTGGAGCTGCATTTACTATTGATTTTCAGGGATATGAGCGATTAGTTATTGTGCAAGAAGTAGAGCGGACTTACCTGCGGAAATTAAATGTTCAAGAAATTGTGGTAACTATAAGACAAGCAGTAGTTACCCACCATGGACTGGACATTTTCGCTACGGTACTCGTCAAAACTAACAGTATTCCTAAAACTTCCAGTGGCAAAATTCGCCGTCAAGCCTGTCGCACTGCCTTTCTTTCTGGAAACTTAGATGTGGTAGGAGATTGGAGTCAAAATCCTCAGAACAAAGTTAAATTCATGCATCTGCAATCTGAGGTTGAATCTGTTCTACAGCAGGTAATAGGAATACAAAAATAACACACATATTGCACCATTTAGGGACTTGCAAATAAAAAAATATCCCAAAATTTGATAGTGGTACAGGCATCCTTGCTTGTATGAGTGGGCAGGCAAGGATGCCCCGCAGTCGCTATAACGGGGGGAACCCCAACGCCAGTTCACTCAACGCGGGGAACCCGCGCACGTGACTGGCTCCGCAACGCGCTGCTCTCTACCCCACAATATGGGATAATTTATTTCTTGGTATTCCCTTAAGGTCAAATATAAACCAGGTTTATAAATGAAAAATTATAACTTTTACTGGTCAATATTTCTAATCAATCTGGTTTATAAAAAAATAGAAATCCAAACAAGTACCTAATCAATAAAAATTTCCAGAAATAGATTATGTTTCAGATATCAAGTCAATGATTTTCAAAAAGTATAAAAAATTTTCAAAATATACAGGGCTGCTATATGATTCGTATTTTGCTAGTAGATGACCAACAATCTATTAGGGATTACCTGCAATCTCAGTTAGATATAGATTTAGATATAGAGGTAATTGGAACTGCGGATAATGGCAAGTTAGCCATTCAGCAAGTAGCAAGATTAAAACCTGATGTTGTTCTCATGGATATGGAAATGCCTGACATGGATGGAGTCAGCACTACCAAAATTATCCATCAGAGATTTCCCAACACTAAAATTCTAGTTTTAAGCGGTTATGACAAAAATCAGTATATCCATGCATCCCTAGATGCAGGGGCAATGGGATATTTACTGAAAAATGCATCTGCCGAAGAATTAAAAGAATCAATCCGATTTGTTAACAAAGGTTATACTCAGCTTGCTCCTGGGCTACTTGGAAAAATAGTTCCCCAAGCACCAGTATCCCATCTAGTTGAAACATCTAGCTTACCGCTTAAAAGAAATTATAGGCAAACTCACCCTTGGTTATTGCCCCTATTACTAGGTACTGGTGTCGGAGTAGCGATTTTTTTCAGGGGTATAAGTGAATTTACTCAGCGCCCCACCACTCAAAACCAGGCTATTGCAAATAAATCGGCACAACCATTAGCCCCAGCGATGACGGTTACCGTTGCTGAGGCAGAAACTACCTCCATTGCCAATACCTTGATTGTTAAAGGTTCAGTAGCTGCCCATGAGTTAATTCCGGTTTTACCACAGACAAACGGCTTAATGATTGAGAACATTCCCCCAAATATTAAAGAAGGAGCATTTGTCAAACAAGGTCAACTGTTAGCGGTGCTGGATGATTCCTTACTGCAAACACAAATTAGCCAAGCCAACGCAGATATTGAATCGCAAAAAGCAGATGTTGCCTCCAAACAGGCACAACTGGCATCCAGACAAGCAGCTGTGGCTGCAAATGAAGCAGTCGTAGACCAAAGACGAGCCGACTTAGCTCAAGCCCAGGCAAAATTAGAAGAAGCCCAAAAGAATTTTCAGCGCTACGAAAAACTGGCTGTTAATGGGGCAATTAGTCAGCAAGAACTGGATACTCGTCAGACAAATGTCAAAACTGCCAGGGAAGCTGTGCGTCTTGCCCAAGCAAATATTAGCGGTGCCCAAGCAAATGTCCGCAGTGCCCAAGCTGATATTGCTACTGCCCAAGCTAATCTTAATAGAGTGCAAGCATCTGTGCGCAGTAGTGCAGCCAGAGTGCAACAGCTAAAAACCCAGCTAGGAAAGACTTTAGTTCGCGCTCCCGTTTCCGGAATTATAGCCGAGCAACTAGCAAGAGTGGGAGATATCACAGGAATACCACCACAAACCCAACTAGGAAGCGTAATTGGTGGTAGCCAAAAACTCTTTTCCATTATCCGTGACGGCAAACTGGAACTATGGGCACAAGTACCGTCAATTCAACTGCCACAAGTGAAAATTGGCTCCCCAGCAGTAATTACCTCTGATGTAGATAATAGCGTCCGTTTACAAGGGAAAGTCCGAGAGATTAAGCCAGTGGTTAACCAAAGCAGTCGTGAGGCAATAGTGAAAATTGACTTGCCGAACACAAAATTGCTCAAACCAGGAGTATTTGCCCGGGCAGCAATTACCACTAATACAGCCATGGGTATAGCAGTACCACAAAAAGCAGTATTACCCCAACCAGATGGCAGTGCGATTGTATTTACTCTAGCAGGTGGAGATACTGTTCGCGCCCAAAAAGTAGAAACAGGAGAAATCATCAATGGTGCCAGAGTGGAAATCAAAAGCGGTTTGCCAGCTGGTGCGCAGGTAGTCGTCAATGGTGCTGGATATCTCAAAGATGGGGACAAAGTGAAGGTGGTGAAAAATAATTCGTAACTCCGATCACAGATTACACAGATTACACAGATTTTACTGTAACTCGTTTCTAGGCTGAGCCTGGAAACCCATCCGTTGGGGGCTGCTGCCTCCATTAAGTCTGGAGGCAGAGCCTCCCTAAAATGTATTACAAGGTAGAACCTTGTAACGAGATTTTACCTTAACAAGCGTGCCATTCGTCCTGAGTTATTTGTCATTTGTCTTTCTTAATTTTTAATTTTTAATTGCCATAACTTCTAACTAATTCCATGTCATCTAATATTTCAGCTTGGTCGATTAAAAAACCGATTCCCACAATCGTTTTATTTTTAGTTTTAACAATATTGGGTTGGTTCTCTTTTAATATTTTAGGTATTGATAGTAATCCCAATATTGATATTTCAACTGTTCAAGTGCAGGTTACCCAACCCGGGGCAGGACCTGTGGAGATGGAGTCTCAAGTCACTAAAAAAATTGAAGATGCGGTGGCTGGTTTGGGTAATATTGATGAATTATACTCCTTTGTGAGTGATGGAGTTTCCTATACAAACATTAGTTTTGTAGTGGGAACCAATAGCGATCGCGCTACCAATGATGTCCGCAATGCGATCGCCCAAATTCGCCAAACTCTCCCGGCAGAAATTAACGACCCGGTTGTGCAACGGTTGCAATATGCTGGAGGTCCAATTATGACCTACACCGTTAGTTCTGATCGCCGGTCTGTGTCAGAATTGAGTAATCTGGTGGACCAAGAAATTAGCCGCGCTTTGTTAGCAGTTAAGGGAGTAGCACAAATTAAGCGGGTAGGTGGGGTTAATCGAGAAATCCGAGTTAACCTAGAACCAGACCAATTACAATCCCTGGGTATTACCGCTACAGAGGTGAATAACCAAATTCGAGCTTTAAACATTAATCTCCCTGGGGGACGGCTAGAAGTTGGTGGTAGCGAACAAACTATTCGTACCCTAGGGAGTGCCTCCAGTATCAATATCTTAAAAAACTACGAAATCAGTTTACCCCAAGGCAGTTCTGTACCCCTATCCAGCTTGGGAACTATAGAAGATGGCTTTGCCGATGTGCGCCAAACTGCACACTTAAATAATAAGCCCGTTGTGGGTTTTGAGGTGTTACGCAGTACTGGTAGCGTCATGGTAACGGTGGAAGAGGGAGTAAAGGCAGCAGTTGCAGAATTAGAAAAAACCCTGCCTACGGATGTAAATCTAGAATTAATTTTTACTAATGCTACCTTTGTCAAGCAATCTTATGAAAGCACAATGCATGAATTACTGCTGGCTTCAGTGTTGGCAGTGGCAGTAATTCTACTGTTTTTGCGGGACTGGCGGGCTACATTGATTACAGCAGTAACTTTACCCCTGTCAGTTATTCCTACCTTTGCCGTACATAATGCCCTGGGGTATACCCTCAACAACATGACTTTGTTGGGATTAGGTCTAGCTGTGGGTAACTTGGTGGATGATGCCGTGGTGGAAATTGAAAACATGGAACGGCACCTAGCAATGGGCAAAACTCCCCGTCAAGCTGCCTTTGACTCTTCTGCGGAAATGGGTTTGGCAGTAATTGCGACTTCAGCAACCATTATTGCTGTATTTTTGCCCGTTGCCTTTATGGGGGGTATTCCCGGTCAGTTTTTCCAACCCTTCGCAGTGACTATCTCCGCAGCTACGGTTTTCTCCACCTTGGTAGCCAGGATGGTAACACCGATGATGGGGGCGTATTTATTGAAACATAAGGAATTTCCCCAACGACTGGGCGCAAGCATTGCGCCCCTACAATCAGGCGCAAGGATTGCATCCCTATCGGGCGCAAGGATTGCATCCCTATCGGGCGCAAGGATTGCATCCCTATCGGGCGCAAGGATTGCATCCCTACAATCGGGCGCAAGCATTGCGCCCCTACAACCGTATAAATCCCTTTTACAGTGGGGATTGCGCCACAGGTTAACAACTATGGGTATTGCCCTAGGTTTTTTCATCGCCAGCTTGATGCTGGTTCCATTTATTCCCCAAGGATTAATTGATAGCGGTGATAGTGGGCTTTCTACTATGTCTGTGGAACTACTGACGGGTTCAACTTTAAAAGATACCAAGGAAGTAGTTACCCAGATAAACAACCTCCTACAGCAAAATCCTCTGGTAGAAAAAGTCTTTTCCACAGAAGAGGTAAATTCTGCGACCCTTTATATCCAACTCAAACCCAAGGAGTCAGGTAGGAAAATTTCCCAAGCAGAGTTTGAGAAACAATTACGTCCTCAATTCCAAGAAATTCCGGGGGCAAAAATTAGTTTCCAAAGTTTAGGTGCAGTAGTTGGTAGCAAGGATTTAACCATACGGCTACAGAGTGAAAATCCTGTGGCACTCAATCAAGCTGCTGAGGCATTAGAGGTGCAAATGCGTGGTGTACCTGGTTTGGTGGAAGTATCTTCTAGCGCCAGTTTGGTAAAACCCGAAATTTTAGTAATTCCCGATTTGCGACGGGCAGCAGATTTTGGGGTAACGGTGCATTCCATAGCCCGTACTGCCTCCCTGGCTACCATTGGCGACAATGATGCTAGTTTGGCAAAATACAACCTGAGCGATCGCCAAATTCCCATTCGCGTGCAAATCGATCCCCAAGCCCTTGAAGATATCAACACCATCAAAAATCTGCAAGTCCCCACTCACAACGGTGGTTTAGTTCCCTTGGTAGCGGTTGCAGATATCCGTTTTGGCAGCGGACCAGCAACTATTGAACGTTTTGATCGTTCCCGCTTAGTTTCCTTAGATGCTAACTTACAAGGTATTTCTTTAGGGCAAGCATTGCAACAAATGCAACAGTTACCTGCCATGCAAAACCTCCCCCCAGGAGTCAGACAAAAAAACTCTGGTGATGCCAAGATAATGTCAGACATTTTTAGTCGCTTTGGTAGTGCGCTGGGATTGGCATTGTTATTTATCTATGCAATTCTTGTGGTGCTGTATAACAACTTCCTGCATCCTGTGACCATTATGGCAGCATTGCCCTTTTGTTTGGGTGGGACGTTATTAGCGTTGCTGATTACTCAAAAAGCTTTGGGATTGTATGCCGTCATTGGTATAGTGCTGTTGTTGGGAATTGTGACCAAAAACTCAATTTTGTTGGTAGATTATACAATTATGGGCTTGGAGTCCGGTAAATCCCAACGTCAGGCACTAATAGATGCTGGAGTTTCCCGTCTGCGTCCAATTTTAATGACTTCTCTCTCAACTATTGCAGGAACCTTTCCCCTCGCATTAGGACTGGGTGCAGGTTCAGAAGTCCGTCAACCCATGGCAATTGCAATTATTGGTGGTTTTACCACTTCCACTCTGTTAACTTTGGTGGTGGTACCAGTGCTATTCACCTATATTGACAACTTCCAGTGCTGGCTGGTGAATGGGATAAGATATGGATTTGGCAACAAGCCATCTAGCAAGATTGCGATTGACCATGAGGTGATTAGTCTGCCATCTGCTAGGGACTTTAATTAACAGTTAACTCGCTACCGCGTAATGTTGGGATGAACACAGCATCATTTAATTCTCACCACACAACCCAAATTGCACCCACGCCATACCCCATTTGCCAATATCAGTGATTTAACGTAGGGGCACGGCATCATTTAATTCTCATCACACAACCCAAATTACACCCACGCCGTGCCCACATGGTTCACCACACAACCCAAATTGCACCCACGCCATACCCCATTTGCCAATATCAGTGATTTAACGTAGGGGCACGGCATCATTTAATTCGCACCACACAAAGAAATATTTAACCCACGCCGTGCCCAATCCCCATAATGTCCGTGATTCAACATTGTCAGGGCACGGCATCATTTAATTCTCACCACACAAAGAAATATTTAACCCACGCCGTGCCCAATCCCCATAATGTGCGTGATTCAACATTGTCAGGGCACGGCGTAGGTGACATTGTTTTATACACTGAGATATGATAGATGTTCCCT
>JAAUYI010004749.1_pt1 | contig 60011 bp, 46 predicted proteins | sample 7278041 | NCBI WGS metagenome assembly JAAUYI01 (sample SAMN14350216, study PRJNA611818) | marine sediment metagenome | isolation source: surface marine sediment (0.6m) | place: French Polynesia: Moorea | collected 2018-08
CAAATCCGGTTACACCGGAATGATAAAAAAACCACAGAGGCGCAGAGAACGCAGAGTCAGAGGAAGAGAGAGGAAATTTAAATAATTCCGATACAAACGGAAACGATATTACCCCTTAGCCAAAGCCAACTTCCTCACCAACTCATCCTTTAACTGTTGAAAATAATTCGCCGTATCTTCCAACCCCGCAGCCTTTGCATAACGAATCAAAGGTTCCAACAACCAAGCTTCCGTGGGAGTAATTTTTGGCTCCAGAGTGCCTAAACTCAACTTCATCTGCACCCATTGCAAACTAGAAGTAATATGTTCGGAATGGGGACGACAAGTTTGCAGAACTTCCTGGAAAATCACTTCCACATCTTCCTGCAAATCATAAACCTTCACCATTTGTCCCACCCGAAATACTTGATACACTAACTCCCGCATCCTGGGTTGATGGACAGGATCTAAAATTTCTCCCACCGTTAAAGCCCGAAAATTACCCTGAGAATCGATCGCTAATAATTGTCCCAGAAAATTAGTCACTAAATTCACCAAAGCCTTATCAAATTCCACCCGGGTAGGGGAACCATGCACCGCTTCTTCAAACCAAGCTCCCCTACCAGCTAAAATCTCAGTGCAATAAGCCCTAGTAATAGCATCTGTACCAGTAATTTGGGTACGTCCACTTGGTCCCGGTTTATATACCGTATTTTTACCACTACCTTGGCGCAATCCAGTTTGAATAGTTACACCGCGTAACAATCTACAAACTATTTGTGGCATAATTGCAGGCCATAAATCTGGGAGACGGGCAAACAGAATAGCTTCTTCTATTTTCTCAACAAAAATTTGGCGGAAACGTTGGAAATATATACCATTAGCAGCAAGTACAAAGATGGGGAAAGATTCCTGAAGCGCAGATATCGATCCCCGTTCGTAAAGCATAACTAACAACTCCACCATAGTAGTAATTACCCCTAGAAGTTGGTCAGGATTAGTACAAACAAGTACAATTTCTGGTAAGAAGCCAGACTGACAACAAGTAAGTAAATCTGACTGCAAAAGATTTTCTGTTTCTAGGGACTGGATTCCTTGGGGGGTAGCAATGTTGATTTTGCCACTCTGTTTTAAAGCTGCTGCGCTTGTGGAACCCCGACGTTCTAAAAAATATACTTGACCATTTATTTGTTGTAATTCCCCCGTTAAATGGTAGAAAAGACTGACACCCAGTGCCCCCGGTGGTAAAATCCCAATGCTGCCTTTGATTAAAGAAGTAGCCATTCGATTTTGGATTTTGGATTTTAGATTTTGGATTTTAGATTTTGGGTTGCTCCCATATATCAAAATTATCAGGTGAAAAATCAACGTCGAGGATGAAAATGCTTTGTGATTAACTCCTCAAGGGCGCACGCAATGCGCCCCTACTGCGGCTCCTACACCTAAGCTGTCAACCATCAACTAACAACTAACAACTAACAACCATTTTCAAGCTAGCCCCCCACGGTCAAATCCCACAACCTGCGGATCTGAAAATGCTTTGTGATTAACTCCTCAAGGGCGCACGCAATGCGCCCCTACTGCGGCTCCTACACCTAAGCTGTCAACCATCAACTAACAACTGTCAACTAACAACTAACAACTAACAACTATCAACCATTTTCAAACTTCTAAGGCAGATAAAATTTGACTAGCATTCTTTACATCAGAAACCTTGACCATCAGCCGCATTTTTTCTCCAGAACTAACAGTACTACCATAAGTATACTCAATGTTAATTTTAGCGTCGGCTAAGGCTTTGGCGATTCGTGCTAATAAACCAGGACTATCAATAATTTCTAAGGCGATGACATCTGCTTCAATCACATAAAAACCCTCTTGTAGGAGTAAATTTTTACAGGTGGTGGGTTCGCTAGTAATCAAACGGATCACACCTTGTTCAATATTATCGACTAAAGAAATTGCCTCAATGTTAATATTATGTTCAGATATAACTTTGCTAACTGCTGCTAAACGACCAGGATAGTTTTCTAGAGCAACGGTGAGTTGACGTTGAATGGTAAATTTCATGGCAATTTAATGACCATAATCAGTAGTAACATAACAGAAACTAATAGTTGCAATTTTAGTCACAGATCCCCGACTTCTTCAACTCGACTTTAGCCAATTTGGATTTCTGAGACTCATTGTCTCCAATAGCGTAAGCTGTGCGGATCAGAGCAATTTAGAGGTGAAATCCCCAAACCCTTTTAGGTCAAGAATTTTAATTAAAACCGGAGTACCCAAAATCCGTAATCCGGTTTTATTCCCTGACAATTCCGTGAAACCCTAATGCTGCTGAAGTCTAGTAAACGTGTAAATGGCTAAAGTCGAATTCAAGAAGTCGGGGATCGCTCATACCCGCGATTCAAAGTGTTTTAAGATAAACGATTAGGTTGACATTGAGCGATCGCTTCATCATCTCTACCTGTAACAAAATTAGCAAATCGTTGTGCTAAGGGCGGTACTATTACTAGGGGATTACTAAAACCAGAAAATATCTGTAAACCTTGCCAACCAGGAATTTCACCAATTAAAGGTAAGCTGTCTTGACTAAATGCCACTAAACAATGATGCCAAGTTCCTGGTATATCTTTTAGCACTGGCAAGACTTCGCCAATACTTTGACGTAATGCAGTTTCACTCCCACTAGGGTCAATCTCTGCAAACGGATCTGTAAGGGTGCGACTAATTTGACCTAAACGTAAACTCCCATCCAGGAATTGCACCGCACCAGGATCTAAAATTGGCGGTGCTGGTTGATTTCCGGGTTCTTTCCAGGGGCGATCGCTTGTGGTAGAATCAGCTTCTAGCTGGAAGCGTTTTAATTGTGCTGGCATCACCAAGGTATGCAATTTGATATCTACAGGTAAAGTTGCAATCATTTCTGCATGGGTGAAATATAGTTTAATATTGATCCCCGATGCTTTTAATAGTTGGCGACTGTACCCCCCCGCACATATGGCCACATTGCTACTGTGATATGTCTGTGAGGTTGTTTTCACCCCCGTACAGGTAGAGAAAGTATCATTGGCAGAGGAAATAGACTGTAGCTGCTGTACTCGAGTAATTTCCATTTTCCCCCCACCACGGAGAAATCCTTGGATGTAAGCTTGTGCTGTCTTTTGGGGATGGATATGACCATGTTTCACTGTTAAAGCACCTGATATGGCTTCCCGATTTAGCAGTGGTTCTAACTCACAAGCCTCGGCAACAGTTAGTAGTTGGGGAGGGTTCGCAAAACGATTATAGCTATTTGCTATGGCTTGGCGATCGCTATCTTTAGGAATAGTTAACAGTAAATCTAACTCCCGAAATTCAGTGTCAGCATCTAATTCTGTAGAGAGGATGCGATGACGGGCAATTCCCTCCTCACATAATTGGCTGCTTAGGAGTGTAGTTCCAGACCAAAAGGCTAAACCACCATAGCTATAACGGGTAGCGTTATTAGGTATGGTATCTTGTTCTAACAGAAGTACAGAAAAATTTTGTTTGACTAATTCATAAGCCAGCGCAGCACCCGTAATTCCTGCACCAACAATAATCCAATCGTAGGTTTTCATCCAGCAAATTCGCGATCGACAGCTGATATCATATCTGTTTGAACGCAGCAAACCTGTGAGCAGTAAAATTTTGACTTGCGCGTAGGGCTATATTTTCGGTAAATTTAGCAGCGATCGCTTGAATAGTATATCGCTAATCAGTATAATTAAGTATGATTACTTAATTATAATGATTTTGAATTATCCCTGATGGGATGCTTGTATTTTCCAGAAAATAAATCTTCAGAAAAGGGAAATCTACACTTCATTTTTATGTAATAGATTTTACCGAAATTTATATTGAATTTAATAGGTTATTTATATAAATTTAAATTGTGTATATAAAACACAAATAGTCTCTATACGCCATAATATTCTCTCGGTAAAGCAATCTTGCTACCAGATTCAGGATTTCCCAAAGACCTGATATCTAAGCTAGCAGACAAATAATACCGTTAGTTAATTACCGTAAATAAATCCTAAAATCATGGAGTTGGGCTTCGATGGTCAATCCGATCTCAGTCTCTCCAAGCGAACCTTTTAATTTGGTGTTTTTGCCTTCACTCATGGGAGGCGATGCTCTGTTGTCATAGACAGCCACCTAAGGGGAATGTTCCCCAGGGGTTACATTGAACTTACCAAAGGATGAGGTTTATTGGCTGGGGGGAAAAGTTTGTTTTATGTCTGATTTAATTGTCCGATAGTCTTTAGCTACTAGGTTGACTTTTAGCTTGTAGCGTAAAAGTTTATGAACTGTTTTGTATGATGCTTTGACACCACACTCGCATTCCAGCCATGTGTGGACTTCTTTGTAAGTTTTGAATGCTTGTGGTTGCTGCAAACGTTCTTGCAATTTTGCGATCGCCGCTGTTGAAATTACTGCTTTCTTACCCGGTGCCCGCTTATCCTCTAACAAGGTAGTCAAACCAGATTCTCTATAACTTTTCAGCCATCTAGTAATAGTTGCTTCACTACGATGAAGCAGTTCTGCTACTTCTTGACGAGTCTTAACTTTGCCAATTTTCAGCCAGTAAAGCATTTGTAAGCGTTCTTTTTTACTGGCTGTCATAGTGAGTTTGAGTAATTTTTCTAATTCTGAGACCGTTTCATGAATAGTTATTTGTAATGGGCGAGACATTGTGATGCAATTCACCACGACAATTGTTCTGTTGAAATTATCTCAGAATTTCAAAACAAACTTAGCAATAATCCGGAAACTTTACATAAAATTTATAGTGTTTTGTATGGTAATTTTAGCTTTTCGTGGAGCAGAGAAAAAACAAATTTGCCCTTGACAATCATCTCTAATGACTATTACCAAATACTTACAGTCTATTCATCAGGATTTGTCACTCCATAAATTCAGTGTGTATAGCCCCAAAACTTACATAAAGATTGTATAAAGTTGAAGTAAAAATTTAATTTTATCCATCCATATTAAAACAAAAAGATGAACTATTTAATATTTCGACACATACGTAAAAGTAGCAGATTCCCATTCTGTGGAGTATACAAAACATTAAGGAAGGAAGAAGGTTTGAGCGGAAGAAGGTTCAATGTTCCTGGGGGATTCTCACCCCCAGTAATTGTAGACCAGTAAATCTATGATTTACTGGGGTTCTAAAACCCAGGTTGGGCAAGAGGCAAGGTATTCATGGCTGACCTTAAAACTTATTTTTGACTCCTGCCTCCTGACTCCAGCATAGATGCCTTGCCCGTTGGCGTAGCCGCCCGCTCAAGGGCTAGGGCTGATAAGTAAAGATACTGCGAAAAAATTTGTATTTCATGCAAGTGAAAAATGTTATAGTTTGAAAGAGTTAAGATGCCCACAGATTATAGATCCTGTGTACACCATATAAGTCAAATACCCCAACTAACCCTATGTTAGGTTGGGGCTTGCGGAAAACCAATTTTTCTGGTCTACGGTACGCCTCTGAAGAAACACAGCAGGAGGCAGAAGGCAGCCCCTGTTTCTTCCATTCATAGCGAGGGGATTTAATTATTTATTACTTCATCACCCCATCACCCCATCACCCCATCATCTCATCACCCTATCACCCCATCACCCCATCCTTTTCCCTGTGTTTCTTCAGAGTACTATCAAAATTCAATAACATAATCAGCACAATCAACCCCTGTTTTCATTTATTTTTTTACCTGAACTAGATATTTTGTTATCAACTCTTAACATTTTTTATTAAGTTATGTATCTCTGACTAGAAAATTTATCTCTGTAAAGGTGCGCTTAATTATTGACTAGACATACAAGATGGAAATCTGAACTATTTTCTATTTATGATTCTTATCTGCTTTACATGAAGAACAACTGCTTAGTGTAGTAGTCTTTGCGATCCCTGCCCACTGTATTAAGCTCATGTTTACAGAGAAATAGTATCTTGGTATGCCAATACTGCAAATTGAGTAGAACGTAAGTAAAAAAAACTGGTATAAGTAAGTCAGGTAATCAATATAGACACTATATAAAAATTACCTAGTTATCGCCAATGACAATTTCACGATCTGAGCATTGGATTGAAGACTATAGTTGTTCAAATTACTTTGTCGCTATTGTTTGATATTTGTTCGACTTTCAAAGCTAAATCCCGTATTTTAAGTTTAATCTAAAATATTGTAGGCAGGGATAAATTTTGTTAGTCAAATAATAATTCTAGGGGATGGAGGATGTGCATGTACCAGACTATTTTGTGTGTTGATATATTCAAAACTTCCGATTTACTTCACTATATATATTCCCTATATGTATTCGATCTATTCGATGGCTAGTTACCCTAGTTGCTTTTAGCATTATTTGTGGTGGTTAAAACCATCAAAATTAATGCAATATAGCAATCCAATTTTATGAATGAGATCATACTGAGTCTGAAAGTCAGTGAATCAAGTTACATTTAATTAATTTTGAGGCTAATATTTAGACGATAAAAGTCTGATACAGCGTACCATCAAAGCATGAATCTATCCCAGTAATATAGCGGTATAAATCTTCATCTGAATGAAAATCAAAAACGAAAAATCCAGATTTTCTAGCACATCTGAGGTGAAAAGATAGGCATTTTAAGATTAGTGGGATAAGTTCATCAACATCGTCCATATTGAAACCTGGAGTTGCTAATTATTAAGATGTGTCATTGCGACTTAAGGGAGTAATCCCAAACTCGTATTAGAAAACTATAATTCTCCAAATAAATGAGGTGTAATCCTGTAATACGGGGAATAAATACAACATCTTTAGCAGCAATAAATATTTATCTTGTGTCTGAATTGATTTGAGACTGAATTAAGTCTGTTCAGATAAAAGTAATTTTTCCCAACTAGGTCTTCTAATTAGACCCGTAAGTAAATGAATTAAATTCCTAATTCAAGTCAAACCAATAAATCTTCCTGTGTGTGCCAGCTAAATAGTTTGATGTTTTGTTGATAGCCTTACTAATTATTATCGGTCACGACTCGCGCTACCCAGAGCGAATATCGTCGTCGCGGTGAGTTAGTACTCCATCCCTTTTCCCCGACTTGAAGTAACTAACGAACCCTTTAGGGGGTCGCTCGTCAATTAACTGCATATATTTGGCTGATGCTTTACTCCCAATCACAGAAATATACTGGAAAACTGAATTTGTTTGACTATTTATTTTCAAAAGCATATTTTTCTGGGAATATGTTGCTCAATCATGGATAGAGAGGATGTGAAATCATGAATTTATTGTTTTTTCTGTCTCGAAATCAATTACAGCCATCAAGTAAATTCTTGCTGAAAAAGTTATTAAATCTCAGGAATAGGCATTGGTTTATTATTGATATATTGACGTTTTTGATCACACCATTGTTAGCATTGTTGCTACGTCATGACGGTCATTTTACCTTAGATACATACAAACATGAAATTGTCTACGCAGCAATACTATTTTTAACAGTCAAAATGACTGTGCTGTGGTTTTGTGGCTTTTATCGTCGTTACTGGCGTTATGCAAATATTGAAGAACTTACATATGTAGGGATGTTGATGATGGCTGCTGTGATCATCCAAACCTTCTTATTTGATGCCATCTCTTATATGCCAAATTCTGTCATATATAAATTACCAAAATCATTACCTTTTATTGATGGTTTGCTGGCTTTCGTTGCCATCGGAGCATTGCGTTTTAGTGTCAGAGCAGTAGACAGGATCTGTCAGAAACATACAGAATGTCAAAATTGGGAACGAGTGTTGGTTGTGGGTGCAGGTAGTGCGGGAGTGGCCTTAGTAGAAGAAATGCAAAGGAATCCCCAGCTAGGTTTTTATCCAGTTGCTTTCATTGATGATGATCCACACAAATTGAACTTACGAATTCGTGGTATTTCTGTAGTTGGCGATCGCTTCCAAATTCCTGAGGTTAGCAAGTCTCTGGAAATTCATCAGGCAGTGATTGCCATGCCAACGGTATCAGGACGAGTAATTCGAGAAATCCTCGATATTTGTAAAGTCAATGGCATTAAAACCAGTACTTTACCGGGAATACATGAAATTCTCAATGGTCGAGTCCGTTTAGATAGTATCCGCAATGTAAAAATTGAGGATTTATTAAGACGGGAACCCGTAGAGACTGATATCGAAAAAGTATTGGAATTTCTCCAAGGAAAAAAAGTACTAATTACCGGTGCTGGTGGGTCAATCGGTAGCGAACTTTGTCGGCAAATTTGTAAGTGCCAACCCGCTGAAATGGTGTTATTGGGACATGGAGAGAATTCTGTTTTCAATATCCAACAAGAGTTAAAACAAGTTTTATTGTCACTGCAACAAGAGAATGCAGCCCACATCCCCAAACTGGTTAGTTTTATTGCTGATATTCGTTTTCGGGAGCGTTTAAAGAATGCATTCGAGGAATTCCGGCCAGATGTAATTTTCCATGCAGCAGCCCACAAACACGTGCCCTTAATGGAGTTAAATTCCCCAGAAGCGATTACAAATAATGTGATTGGCACAAAAAATTTAGTGGAGTTGGCACGGGAATATAACGTTAAGCATTTCGTGATGATTTCCACAGATAAAGCTGTGAATCCCACAAATATCATGGGTGCAAGTAAGAGAATTGCGGAAATGTTAGTGTTGCAAGCGGCAAGAGAAAGTGGTAATTCTTATGTAGCTGTGCGTTTTGGCAACGTTTTGGGTAGTCGTGGTAGCGTCGTTCCCACCTTCAAAAAACAAATTGCCGCAGGTGGTCCGGTTACAGTTACCCATCCCGATATCTGCCGTTATTTCATGACTATCCCCGAAGCAGTGCAACTGGTTTTGCAAGCGGCGGTACTCGGTCGCGGCGGCGAAGTTTTAATGTTGAATATGGGCAAACCAGTGAAAATTGTTGATTTGGCAGAAGAATTGATTCGTCTGTCGGGATACGAAGTCAACAAAGATATTGAGATTGCTTTTACAGGACTACGTCCGGGGGAAAAATTATTTGAAGAATTGTTTATTCAAGGAGAGGAATACGAACCAACTGAACATGAAAAACTATTTGTTGTCAAAAATGCCAGTGGCATGATTGCAGGCAATTTGGGTGCGATTGTAGATAATTTGTGCCAAGCGGCGCTGAGAAATGATATCAATTCGATTCGATTTTTACTCGAACAGATAGTTCCGGGATATCAACCACAATACTTACAAAATAGCTTGCCTGCTGCTGCACCGAAAAATCCCACTGCGACTCCGCCCAATAATGTAGTCAATATTTTAGGAAAATTAGAACCTAAAAGTGTGTAAGTCCCATTCTTTATGGCGATGAAAAAATGCAACAAGCTAAACCACTAACATTACGTCGTAACTTCTCCTGGACATTCATTGGCAACGCTATTTATGCAGGTTGCCAGTGGGGAATGCTTGTGGTGCTGGCAAAGCTAGGCAGTCCGGAAATGGTAGGGAAGTTTACTTTGGGCTTGGCTATTACTGCACCTGTAATTATGTTTACTAATTTGCAGCTGAGAACAGTCCAAGCAACAGACGCGAAACAACTGTATTTATTTAGGGATTACTTGGGGTTGAGATTGTTAAGTACGAGTCTGGCTTTAGTAGTAATTACAGCCATTACTCTCATGTCTGGATATGCCTGGGAAACATCTGTAATTATTTTGCTAGTGGGTTTGGCCAAGGCATTCGAGTCCATTAGTGATGTATTTTACGGACTGATTCAGCAGCACGAACGGATGGATCGCATGGCCATATCACTGATGATTAAAGGTCCTCTGTCCTTGCTATTCCTGGGCATGGGTGTCTACATATCGGGTAATTTGATGTGGGGTGTATTGGGTTTGGTCTTTGCCTGGGCTGCGGTTTTACTGGGGTACGATGTTCGTAGCGGCATATATATCCTCAGTAGCAATAGTTCCCAACACGGAGAATTACAACCCCGTTGGCATCTGAAAACCCTGGGTCAACTGGTATGGCTTGCCTTGCCTATGGGTTTTGTGATGATGTTGATTTCCCTAAATACTGATATCCCTCGATACATCATTGCCGGTTATATGGGTGAGCGGGAACTGGGCATTTTTGCAGCGATCGCCTATCTAATGGTAGCAGGAAATATGATAGTCAATGCCCTAGGGCAATCAGCTAGTCCTCGACTGGCAAAATACTATGCGGCGGGTAATGGGGCTGCATTCCGCACCCTGCTGGTGAAGTTAGTAGGAATTGGTACACTGCTGGGTGGGATAGCTATTGTACTGGCTGTGGTTGCCGGTCGGCAAATTCTCACCCTGGTTTATCGACCTGAATATGCCCAACAAGTCAATTTGTTTGTTTGGCTGATGGTGGCAGGGGGCATCGGCTATGCAGCTTCTTTCCTGGGTTATGGAATGACCGCTGCTAGGTACTTCCGCATCCAAATGCCCTTGTTTACTGCGGTTACAGGTACCTCAGCCATTGCTTGTTTGTGGTTAATTCCCATGCGGGGATTACAAGGGGCGGCGATCGCTCTAATTTTAGCAGCAATTGTCCAATTAGGTTTTAGTTTTGGGGTGATAGTCCATGCTCTACGCAAAATTAAGACAGCAAATTTACTGGTGGAATCACAGAATTAGTCTGTGGAAATTATTACTTGCTTCTCTGGCGATCGCCCTTGTATTTGGCGCCCATGCTTTATCTATGAAAAGCAGTATATTCCCAAGTAAAAGCCTAGTTAAGCTATATCCCACCCCTAGGGAAGCAACTCCAAGCAGTACCTATACTGTGATGGTGAATGGCAAACCCGTATTTGTGCAAAAATATAACTCACTCAGCTACGCCCAATTCGCCTTTGCAGGTCAGGCCAATATTGAAATTAAAGTCAAAGAACAGGTTAAAAAATATACTCTTAGTCCTAAGAGTTATAAACTCAAATCAAAGCACCAGGGAAAGGAAATTTCTTTCTCCCTAACAACTCCTAGAAAGTTGATTTTGCATCAAGTCAATTCCTTAGATGAAAAATTGTTTATTTTTGCAGAACCCCTGGAAGAAAAAGTTCCTCAATTGGGCGATTATAAGGTTATAAACATCACTAAATATAAGGTAGATAATACGGGTAAAAAAGATGTAACTACCAAGATTCAACAAGCTATAGACCAAGTTGCTGCCCGCCGGGGCATTCTTTATTTTCCCGCAGGGGTGTATAAAACAAGGCAGTTAAATCTGAAGAGTAATCTCACCCTCTATTTAGCACCAGGGGCTGTACTAGAAGCGTCAACAGAGCGAAATCCTTCCTATGGCAAGGGGTTAATCCAAATTGAAAACGCCGAGAATGTCAAGATTATGGGGCGTGGTACCATCAATGGCAATGGGTCTTATTGGCGATCGCGGGGCGGATGGTACAGTTTAATTTTGCTCAAGAATACCAAGAAAATTACCTTGCAGGACATCCTTCTGAAAGATCCACCAGTAGCTAACGTTTGGATCTCTTATGCCGATAATGTCCACATTGATAATGTGAAAATTTTAGCCAATCCCGAACCAGAATTTCTCAATACCGATGGCTTTGATTTCTGGTCTGCGAGGAATATTACCATTAACAACATCCTTTACAAAGGTACGGATGACGCTACATCTCACGGTGGCGATCGCCAGGGTAAAATCCAAAATAATGAAAATATTAATGTCACCAATGCTGTGTTTTACGGAGGTAATGGATTCAAAATCGGTACAACCACCAAACAGAGACTCATAAGTAATATTACATATGAAAATATTGATGTCGTGTATGCAAACGAACTGTCTGGCTTTTGGCCAATGACAGGAGCCAATTTTGAGAATATCTACTTTAAAAACATTCGGGTAGAAGACATCCTGGATGCGAAACAAACAGATAAGTCAGCAGGTCTATTTCAATGGCGGATTAAAGCCGCTGACTGGCAGCCCGAATCATCACCGGAAAAGTTGGGTTACATCAAAAACGTCTACATCCAGAACTTGAAAGTTGACGATCGCGGCGGAGCCAAATCAGTTTTTCAAGGTTACGATTCTCGACGGAATATCAGTAATATTACCTTTGATAACCTGTATATTCAAGGGAAGAAAGCTTTAAATCCCCAAGATGCCTATTTCGACATTCAAAATCGGTATGTGGATCTGAAATTTACCCACAGTAATCCCACGATTGTGAATATCAAAGCAACCAATATCTATGGATCTGAATCGGGGAATGTAGGGCAATTTCAGATTACGCGCACCGGCAGGGTAAATAAACCATTAACAGTGAAATATCGCATCCGGGGGACCGCTGAAAATGGTAAAGATTACCAAACCATTACTAACACCGTGCAGATTAAGCGTGGTCAGACTTCTGCCGTAATTGCCATTCGACCAAAACCGGATTCCCAACGGGAAGGACTGGAGACAGTCTTACTCTCCCTGGAAAACCAGCCCCATAGCACCAATTATATGCTTGGTCCCGACTTTCAAGGAGTGGTGAATATTCGTGATTAATTAATTATGAGGTAGTGAAATGAGTACTTCTACTATAGGTAAAGAAAATCTGCATCAAAACTTAGTTGCCCAACGTCCCATCCGCATTCTCCATGTAGTGGGGGGAATGGTCAGGGGTGGCATTGAAACCTGGTTAATGCATATCTTGCGACACATCGATCGCGATCGCTTCCAGATGGACTTTTTAGTCCATACTCTAGAGCCTTGTGCTTACGATGAGGAAATCCGTGCCCTTGGTAGTCGCATTATTCCCTGTCCCTTGCAACGGTGGCTACCGTGGGTTTATGCTGCTAACTTCAAAAAAATTCTCCGGGAATACGGTCCCTATGACATCGTTCACAGCCACGTCCACCACTTCAGTGGCTATACCCTGGGTTTAGCCAAGCAAGCAGGGGTATCCTTATGTATTGCCCACAGCCATAACGATACTTCCTCCCAGGAGGCACAGGCAGGATTGTATCGCCGCTTGTACTGTAAATTAACCGCATCCTGGATTTCTCGACACGCCACCCTTGGTTTGGGATGCAGTCGCAAAGCCGCAGCCGACTTATTCGGCTCTGACTGGGAAACAGAACCCCGGTGGAAGATTCTTTACTATGGCATTGACCTCACCCCATTCCAGGATGTTGTCGATCCCGTAGCTGTGCGTGCTGAGTTTGGTATTCCCGCAGATGCCTTCGTTATCGGTCATGTAGGCAGATTTCACCCTCAAAAGAATCATCAATTCTTAATTGAAATTGCCGCAGAGATCGTCAAACGAGAGCCGAAAACACGCTTCTTGTTATTGGGAGAAGGCTACTTGCAACCAGAAATTGCTCAACAAGTTGCCCAGATGGGTTTAGGGGATAAAGTTATCTTTGCAGGTTCGCGATCGGATGTCCCTAGACTCATGCTGGGGGCAATGGATGTTTTCCTCTTACCATCTCTACACGAAGGCTTACCCTTAGTATTATTAGAAGCGCAGGCAGCAGGACTACCCTGTATATTTTCGGATGTAATTACCAAAGAAGTTGATGTACTCCAGTCTTCAATCTTCAGACTATCTCTATCACAGTCTCCAGAACAATGGGCAGAAACTGTTATAGCCCAAAAAAACAGAGTATCAGATAAGACTAGACAATCTGCCTTGGCACTGATAAAGCAAAGTCCCTTCAGCATTGAAACATCTATGCAGAACTTACAAAACATTTATCAAACACAATTAGTTGGCGAGGCTATGGTATGAAACTTCAGAAATGGCGATATTCTCGCAGGAGATTGCCCAAAAGGCAACACACCTTGCGGCAAAAACACCCCATATATCCGGATAGTCTGATGATGGCAGTTTTTATCTGCATCCTGATTATCTTCTGCTTCCTGCAAACTTCAGGGCAATTTTTACACTGGTTTGTGATTCCAGTAGGCTTATGTGGAATTTTAATTGGTATTGATGCCATTGACTGGTTCCGGGGGAAGTTGAATCTTTTCGATCCTGTGGGCATTCTTGGTTTATTAGGTTTTCATTTCTTTTTCATCGCCCCCCTCCTCCACGTCAGTTTAGACTTTTGGATGGATGAAGATATTATGCCCCCCAATGACTGGCGAATTTGGATTGGGGGAATGGCAATTCTCAATTTCTTGGGAATTTTGGTTTATCGTTTTTCCCGCAACTTGATTAGTCAGCCGAAAAAAAATAAATCAAAGCAGATTATTTGGAAAATAGAACCAAAACGTTTTTTCCCAATTGTTTGTGTTGCCTTGATTCTGGCCGCCATTTTACAGCTAATGGTATACCAAAAATTTGGCGGTCTGGAAAACTATATTGCAGCTGCCACTAGAGCCGCGAGGAGAGAAGGAGAAAATGAATTTCAAGGTATGGGAATTGTCTTCTTACTGTCCGAGAGTTTTCCGATTTTGTCAATGATGGCATTTGCCGTTTATGCCAAAACTAAAAAATGGCTACAAACCAATACAGCATTGATCATAGCTCTAATTATATTTCTGGGATTACAACTTATTTTTGGTGGACTCCGAGGCAGTCGCAGCAACACAATTTGGGCATTATTTTGGGCAGTAGGAATTATTCATTTTTGGTTGCGCCAAATTAACAAAAAACAAATTGCCATTGGGTTAGTATTTCTCGTTCTATTTATGTATCTGTATGGCTTTTTTAAAACTGGAGGTTTAGAGGGACTCAATACAGCATTAGAGGGGCAAGAAGCCCGTACCACATTGCAGGAAGAATCTGGGCGATCTTGGGAAAGTTTAGCCTTGCAAGACCTGGGACGCAGCGATGTTCAAGCTTTCTTGCTCTATCGGCTGATGGACCCTAATAGCGATTATGAATATGCCTGGGGTAGAACTTATTTACCAGCATTAACTATGTTCGTACCTAGTGCAATTATGCCTGAAAAACCAGCGGAAAAAATGAAAGAAGGTACGGAAATACAATTCGGTAAAGGGACTTATCATCCCCAGCTCTGGAGTTCTTCAAAAGTCTACGGACTTGCCGGTGAAACAATGCTCAATTTCGGTCCTTATGCAGTGCCATTTTCTTTTATTGTACTAGGTATTGTTGTCGGATACGTGCGACGTTGGCTGGTGAATTGGTCAGTGGGAGACAACCGATTATTACTGTTACCAATGTTGGTGAATTTTTGCTTTATAGTGCTAGTCGCTGATACGGATAATTATATATTTTTTATCCTCAAAAACAGTGGCATGGCTATTTTAGTAATTTTCTTGAGTTGTAAAAGGATAGTTGTCAATAGAAATGATTTAAATAATATAGGCGATCGCCCCAAAAAATTAGGATATCACCTGCCATAAAATAGCTAAAAAATCTATTCATACTATTGACAAAATCATCAAATTAGAGGCAAATAAATATGGAAAATAAATTACACAAACAACAGCAAAAAATAAATTTAATTGTCGTTCTAGAACATCGTTTTCGCAAAACTCCCGATGGAGCAATATGGACGCTGACTATGTTTCCCTATGAATTTTGGCAGCGTTACCTAGAAGTTTTCGATCGCGTCCGTGTAGTCGCTCGGGTGTGCGACGTTGAGTCAGTTCCACCCAATTGGAAGCGCGTTAATGGCGAAGGAGTTTCATTTGTCCCCATTCCCTATTACATAGGGGTTCAACAGTACTTATCACGGGTACAACAAGTAAATCAAGCTGTGAGAAATGCCTTTACTCCCGGTGATGCGGTAATTATGCGGGTTCCTTCCCAAGTTGCTACCCATTTACTACCTTTGTTAAAGCAATACCAGTATCCTTACGGTGTGGAAGTGGTTGCCGATCCCTACGATGTGTTTGCACCCGGTTCTGTGAAACACCCCTTGCGACCTTTTTTCCGGTGGTGGTTCCCACGTCGGTTGCGACGACTGTGTGCATCAGCTTGTGCAGCGGCTTATGTCACTGAAAATGCCTTGCAATCTCGGTATCCTGCGGGAATTAATACTTTTTCTACCTTTTACTCAGATGTAGAGTTGCCTGATTCAGCTTTTGTATCTGTACCTCCCATCCTTAATCAACAGGACTTACCCACGGACAACGTCAGCACAGTCATTGCGACGCAAGGAAGCAATCCCAACCACCTGACTTCTCCTAACGAGTGCGTAAGTCCTAAGAAAGACAAAGATGTCTTCAGATTGATTAGTGTGGGCACAATGGATCAACTTTATAAAGCTCCTGACGTGTTAATTGAGGCCGTTGCAGAATGCATCCGGGAAGGGCTGAATCTGGAATTAGTATTTGTGGGAGATGGTAAATATCGAGGGGAATTAGAGGCAAAAGCCGCAGATTTAGGCTTAGGAGAAAGAGTTAGTTTCTTAGGTTGGTTACCTGCTGGGAATGCTGTGCGTAGGGAATTAGATCAAGCAGATGTTTTTGTCCTACCATCCCATCAAGAAGGTTTACCCAGAGCCATGGTAGAAGCAATGGCGCGGGGGCTTCCCTGTATTGGTTCTAACGTAGGGGGTATTCCCGAACTTCTCCATCCTAGGGATATGGTACCGCCTGGTGATGCAGAGGCTCTAGCCAGCAAAATCGCGGAAGTGGTTACTAATCCCCAACGGATGGCTCGCATGTCTACTTGCAACTTGCAGAAAGCCAAAGATTACGCCGGAGAATCTTTACACCAACGACGAATTCAGTTCTATCGCCATGTCCGCAGTAAAACTGAGGAATGGTTACAAAATCAAGCTCAAACTTGTGGTCACAAAAGTACAGCAGTTACAAATGCTGAGTTGATCTGGGAAAAATAAGATGAATCTACTCCTAACACTCGACCACCGCTTCCATCGGACTCCTAACGGAGCAGTCTGGACACAGACAACATTTGCTCATTCATTTTATCAGCGTTATCTACAGGTATTTGAACAGGTGCGAGTACTTGCCCGCATCCGCGATGTGCCATCAGTTCCACCCCATTGGAAACGGGCGGATGGAGAAGGAGTATCCTTTGTTGCTGTACCCTACTACGTGGGCCCAGTGCAGTATGTTTTACGGATACGACAAATAAAGCAGGCAATTAGAAATGCCTTTACCATCGGTGACGCTGTCATCATGCGGGTTTCTTCCCCCCTTGCCAACTATCTCTACACTCTTCTCCAACAAAATAACTATCCTTACGGAGTGGAAGTTGTTGGCGATCCCTATGATGTTTTTGCTCCCGGTTCTGTCAAACATCCCTTCAGAGCCTTTTTCCGCTGGTTTTTTCCCCGTCAATTACGACAGCAATGTGCCGGAGCCTGTGCAGCCAGTTATGTGACTGAATATACCCTGCAACAGCGTTATCCACCGGCAAATTCGGCGTTTTCGACCCACTATTCCAGTGCGGAATTACTTGATGAGGCTTTCGTCTCCGTTCCCCGCCTACCTCCCCAGGAAATGGATCGGTTCACCATTATTACTGTCGGCACCCTAGATCAACTTTATAAAGCTCCAGATGTACTAATTAAAGCCGTTGCCATCTGTGTAGCCAAGGGATTAAACCTACAGTTAGTCTTGGTGGGAGATGGCAAGCACAGAGCAGAATTAGAGGCACAAGTTGCAGAACTAGGTTTAACAGAGCGGGTTCATTTCTTGGGAGAATTACCTGCTGGGGATGCTGTACGTACTCAGTTGGATCGAGCAGATATTTTTGTCTTGCCATCTCATCAAGAAGGCTTACCCAGGGCAATGATTGAGGCGATGGCAAGGGCACTGCCCTGTATTGGTTCTACAGTGGGAGGTTTTCCTGAATTACTTCCTCCAGAAGATATGGTATCCCCTGGTGATATTGCAGGTTTAGCCAGCAAAATTCAGGCAGTGTTGACTGATTCCAAGCGTATGGCTGGGATGTCGGCTCGCAATTTGGAAAAAGCTAGGGAATATCGAGAAGAAGTTTTAAACAGTAGAAGAGTCTGTTTATACCAAAGATTAAGAGAAAAAACTGAGCAATGGTGGCAAATACACCGTGGAACTGGTGAGCCACAAAAACACAGAAATGATATCAACTTATCTGGTAAAGTCATATGAATAAACTTTTAGTCATTGCTGCCATTCCCAATACCCTCCGAGCCTTCCTGTTACCCTTTGCGGAACACTTCCGGGCTAGGGGCTGGCGTGTTGATGCTATGGCAAAAGGCGTTTCCACAGACCCTGAATGCCTACAAGCTTTCGATCGCGTTTGGGATGTAGATTTATGCCGCAGTCCCTTAGATCCACGCAATCTATTAATTGCCCCCTCACAGATCCAAGACATCGTCGTTCGGGAAAAATATGACATTGTTCACGTACATATGGCAGTGGCTGGTTTTGTGACCCGCTATGCCCTCAGGAATGCGATCAAACAAGGAAGTCCTAAGGTGATCTATACCGCCCACGGCTTTAATTTTTACCGAGGAGGACCGCCACTACACAACGCCATATTTTTAACCCTGGAAAAACTAGCTGGACAATGGACTGACTACTTAGTGGTGATGAATAGTGAGGATGAGTCAGCGGCAAAACGCCATCATATCCTTCCTCCTCAGCGAGTTAGGTATATGCCCGGAATTGGGGTAGATATTAATCACTATGGTCGGGATGGGGTTACGGATGCTGATGTCTGGCGAGTACGCCAAGAAATGGGACTAACAGCAGATACTCCTCTATTTCTATCCATTGCCGAGTTTACTCCTCGCAAGCGTCATGGAGATATGTTAAAGGCATTTGCCAGGGTTACAAAACCCAACGCCTGTTTGGCTTTTGCTGGAGAGGGACCCCTGATGGAAGAGATGCAAAAATTGGCATCTCAACTAGGGATACAAGACAGGGTGAAGTTTTTAGGCTTCCGGCGGGATATTCCCACCTTAATTCGGGCTGCTTGCGCCACCATACTGGTTTCCGAACACGAAGGACTACCCAGAAGTATTCTGGAATCTCTGTCAATGGGAGTTCCTGCCATCGGTACGGATATTAGGGGTATCCGAGACTTACTTTTATCTGGTTGTGGTCTACTGGTGAAATTGGCAGATTTAGAAGGTCTGGCAAAGGCAATGGACTGGATATTAGACCATCCTCAAGAAACTCAGGTAATGGGCAAACGCGGACAAGAAGCGATCGTCGCTTACGACCTCCAGCATATCCTCAAACTACACGAAAGTTTATATGCAGAGGCTTTAGGAAAAGTAAACGAGCCAGTCCTTGTCTAGCTAGAAAATAGCGAGTGAAGGAGTGAAGGAGTGTAGACGCGAAGCGGCTTCTCGAAGAGTAGGAGTGAAGGAGTAGGGGCGCATTGCGTGCGCCCTTGAGGAGTTAAGAACAAAGCATTTTCATGCTTGTTTGCGTACAAATGACAATTAGCCAGTCCTCAATATTGACTTTTCCAAACAAATGTCACCGAACGCGTAACATTTATAGCATCAAAACAAGGAGTGTTCTACCTTATGAATAAAGAATCTTTTTCTAATACTGTTGTTCTCGATCGCATTCAAAAATCTACCGATATTTGGACAGAGGAAAAATGGCAAGAATTTTCGAGTCATTTTCTCGAAGAGCATCAAGGGATCAAAATACAACTACTATGTAAACGCCTATTAGATATTACCCTTGCCACCATTGCCATTCTTCTTTTCTTGCCAGTTTTATTGGTCATTGCTTTAGCGATCAAACTCACTTCCCCAGGACCAATTCTATTTTGCCAAGAACGCTTGGGAAGGCTAGGCAAACCATTTGTGATTTATAAATTCCGCACAATGGTTGATGGAGCCATTCATATTGGTGCTGGTTTAGATACATTCAAAGGAGATCCCAGGATTACACCTATTGGTAAGTTCTTACGGGAATATCACCTTGATGAGTTACCTCAACTATTTAATATTCTCCGTGGTGATATGAGTTTAGTCGGGCCAAGACCACTCTTAGTTTCCACCTTAGAAACTTATACCAATGAACAAAAACGACGTTTGTTAATGCCCTCTGGACTCACAGCCTGGGAAGCTGTAAATGGAGGTTTAGATAATACTTTAGATGAGCGAATTAAGCTAGATGTTTGGTATGTAGACCACTGGAATTTTTGGTTAGATATAGTAATTATTTTGCGAACAATTCCCGTTGTACTTCGCAAAGAGGGAGTATATCAAAAACATAGCAACTTGTTTGTAGCTACTCAAAAGTTAAATCAAGAAATCTAAATTGCACACCTAAAAAAGAGTTAGCACTGATGACAATTGCAGTAATTCACCAACCACAGTATTTACCCTACCTAGGTTTCTTTCACAAGTTACAACAAGGTGATATCTATGTGGTAATGGACAATGTACAGTTCCAGCGACGGGGTATTCAACACCGTAACAAAATCAAAACCTCCCAAGGCCCACAATGGCTGACTGTACCAGTGTTCCACCACTCCCGAGATGAAGAACGCATTAACCAGATGTGCATCAACTCAGAATTCCCTTGGGCGCGTAAACACTGGAATGCCTTAGTTACAAATTATTCTCGCGCTCCGTACTTCCACCAGTACGCACCGGAATTAGAAGCAATATTAACCAGGGAATGGACTCATTTGTGCGAACTGGATATGGCTTTGATTCAATGGGTGATGGATGTGTTGGGCATCCACAAGCCGATTGTTTACCTCTCTACATTGGCAGTAGAAGGTAGCAAATCTGACTTGCTAATCAATGCCTGTAAAGCAGTAGGAGCGAATACATATTTGTCAGGTTCTGGAGGCAAAAGGTATATGGATTTAGAAGCCTTTGCCACTGCTGGAATCGATATTCTCTGGCAAGAATTCAGTTACCCATCTTACGAGCAGGTTTTTCCCGAATTGGGCTTTATACCAAACCTCTCAATTATCGATACTATCTTCTGTTGTGGTTCCCACACCAGAAATTTCTTAGAGCGTGAGTTAGTCAAGCTATGAACAGGGTATTGATTATTGCACCACACGCAGATGACGAAGTATTGGGCTGTGGGGGCACCATAGCACGTTATGTAGATAATGGCGATGAAGTCCATGTCTTAGTCACCACCCAGGGGGATCCCCAGATGTATCCCCCTGAGGTACAAGAAAAATTACATCAAGAGTTAGGTGCAGCCCATGATGTTTTAGGGATATCTACTGTTCAGTTTCTCGAATTTTTTGCCCCCAAATTAGATACTATCCCCGGATATAAATTAGCTGGTGCCATTGACGGGGTAATTCGCTCACTCCAACCCAATATTATTTACTTGCCCCATCGAGGGGATTTACATAGCGATCATCAGGCTGTGTATCAGGCAACACTAGTTGCTTGCCGTCCCATTAACGGCTGTTCTGTACGTCAGATTTTCTGCTATGAGACTCTCTCAGAAACGGAGTGGGCTGCTCCCTTGGGGGATCAAACATTTATCCCCACAGTATTTGTCAATATCACAGACTATTTAGAGCGGAAACTGAAAGCAATGAGTTGCTATCAAAGTCAACTCAAAGGCGCACCACATCCCCGTTCTTTAGAAGCAATTACCGCTTTAGCTAAGTTGCGGGGTGCTACTGCCAGTTTATTAGCAGCAGAAGCTTTCATGCTAGTCCGGGAAATACGTTAAACCCCGTCCATGTTGAAACCTGGAGTTTCTGATTATTCGGATGTGTCATTGCGACGTAAGGAAGCAATCCCAAATTCATGGCTCGAAAACTACGGTTCTCAAGGTAGATGAGGTTTAGTTGCAAAAAATAAATTATTTCTGGAGTTAATTATGACTATACAACATACTTTGATCAAAAAATTCGGGTTTATGCTGCCTAAATTTTTGCGCGAAGACTATTCACCATACAAATGTAAGGTATCTGTCAACGGCATAAATTATGATTTCCGCACCCGCAGAATACATTGGCAAAATAAAATTAAGACCTGGATTAATACAGGTAAAAATCCGTTCATCAAGCCCGTAGAATGTAAAACTTGCTTATTCGATACCCGCATACCAAACATATACATTGGTGCTGACGGTATTTGTAATATGTGTATGACATATAAACAGAATTTCAAACAAGAAATTCTAGATAGCGAACTGGAAACATTTTTAAATACCCCCAGAGAAGAGGGTGCAACCATAGATGCTGTGGTGGGATTTTCTGGTGGTAAGGATAGTGCAGTTTCTCTAATTACAGCACGGCAAAAATTTGGTTTAAATCTGACTGCTGTTTTGGTTCAAAATGGCTTTATTCCCGAACCAGTAATTGAAAATGGTCGGAAGTTGTGTGACAAATTGGGTGTTGAATTGGTTGTATTAGATATTGACCTTGCACCCTATGTCAAAGAGATGATGGATAATAACTTTAAGACTGGATATCCCTGTTACAAGTGTGGGGATATGTTTTATAAGGAAATTCAAGATTACTGTGTTGAACACCGGATCAATCGAATCATCATGGGACGTAACTGGTGGCATTGGATTGAGCCAGAAGTACGTTCTACAAAATGGGTGACGGATGAAAAATCAGGGATGAAATTGCAAATATTTTCTTTACCATTTGTGTTGCAATTAACAGAACATGATATCTATCAAATACTGGATGAATTTGGTTGGTCAACGGTGAAAATTCATGGTAATAGTACCAACTGTGTTTTACCGGGATTAGTGGAATATGCAGTTAGCCAAAGGTTGGGTTATCATCCAGAATTACAGTTACTTTCCCGGGAAGTAATTACTGGCTTTTTAGATAAAGAAGAAGCTAAACATCAACTATCAGAAGTTAGGGATAATACAAAGACTCTAGAAAAGATGGTGAATGCAAAACTAGAAGAAATCAAAGATAGGAATAACGAAAACTAGGGACTGTTTTCAAACTCATTCGTAGGTTGGGTGGAAGGTTGTGTAGACCCGAAGGGGCTTCTCGCAGAGTAACCCAACCTACCATTCTTCTGAACTGAAACGCGGGCATTGAGATCCCCGACTTCTGAATCAATATCTGCACATTTTAGCCCTAGGATAGAAGTCGGGGATCTGTTCCCTAGCCCTCACTATTTATTGTATTTCTGTTGAAGCCCAATTAATTAACTAAATGAGATGAAAATTATATGCTAAATATTCAAATCATTGATTTAAGTAACCCTATGTGGTTAGAAATATTACAAAAATTACGCCATGATTTTTATCATTTGCCTGAGTATGTATATTTGGAGTCTCAACGAACTAATACTATTCCTCAAGGAATTCTCATTTCTCAAGCAGATAAGTTACTTTTTTTACCCTATCTCTTGCGTGAATGTAATGATATCTCTGGGAAAGAAGTAAACTCAAAAATGTTTGATGTGATCTCACCCTATGGCTATCCAGGAATTTTATTGAGTGAGGCAGCTTCTAATTCACCAGATTTTTTGGAATTAGCAATGCATGATTTAATATCTGCCTTTAACTCTCAAAATATATGTTCTGCTTTTTTAAGGTTACATCCCATATTAAATCAGAACTTAGAGAAAATTTATGGTGCTGACATCTGTAAAATAACGGGGGAAACTATTGGGATTGATTTAACACTTTCTCCTGAAGAAATATGGAAACAAACACGTTCTGACCATCGTAAAGATATTAATCGTCATAAACGTTTTGGACTTGAAGCCAGGATGGTTAATTTTCAGGAATATTTTCATGAATTTATTGATTGTTATCAGCAAACTATGGAAAGGGTTGGTGCTAATCAATTATATTTCTTTAGTCACGAGTATTTTAAGAATATTGCCCATCAATTAGGTGATTACTTGCATTTAGGGATTGTCGAGTTTGCCGGTGAGGTAATGTGTGCTTGTATATTTACTGAATGCTGTGGAATAGTTCAATCTTATTTAAGTGGTACCAAGAACAAATTTTTAAAACAATCTCCTGACAAACTACTTTTCGATTATGTCAGATTTTGGGCAAAAGAACGGGGTAATCAAGTGTTACATCTAGGGGGAGGATATGGAGGTAAGAAAGATGGTGTTTATCAATTTAAAGCAGGCTTTTCTCGCAAACGCTATACTTTTTTGACTTTACGCCTGATTACGAATCCAGAAAAATATGATTATTTAGTTGCATCAAAGGCAAAAGCCTTAAATATTAATCCTCATGAGATGATGCGATCGGATTTTTTCCCCGCATACCGTTCTTTATTAACAGGTAATGTACAACCATCAAAACTTACTATATCTGCAAAATAAAAAATTCTAGCATAGGTAGACAAAAACAATCGACATACTGATTGCCTAGGAGTGTATATACCAAATTCGATGAAGATACAAGTGCTGCATGTCTCAGATAGTATCTGGTTAGAAACACTGCAAAAATTCAGACATGATATCTATCAATTACCTGATTATTTTGCCTTAGAAGCCGCCAGAAATATGTCAAAAGCTGAAGCCATTTTGCTCAAAGATGAAGATAAAATCATGTTTGTACCTTACTTATTGCGTAGTTGTGAGGATATAGGCATAGATCATTCCATCTCTACAGATTTTTTGGATGTAGTTTCTCCTTATGGGTATCCAGGAATTTTATTAAATGAAGCAGCAACAAATACACCGGATTTCCTCGATATTGCCATTAGTCAGTTAAGAGAAGTTTTGCAAAAAAAGGGCGTGTGTTCGGCTTTTTTTCGATTACATCCAATTATTAATGATAATTTTGGGCACAAATTTCAACAGCAGAATATTTTGACATTAAATGGTAAAACAGTGTCGATTAATTTACAGCTTTCTGATGAAGATATATGGAAACAAACAAAACGCGATCGCCGAAAAAAAATTAATCATTGCCAACAAGTAGGTTTAACTGCCACCATGGTGCCACTTGAGGAATATATGGATGAGTTTGTGGCAATCTATGTTGAGACAATGGAAAGAGTTAAGGCTGATAAACTATATTACTCGTTTCACTATAAATACTTCTTAGAAATGCAAAATATTCTCAAACATCATCTAAATTTATGTATCGTGGAAATTAATAACCAACTTGCTTCTGCTGGCTTATATACTGAGTGCTGTGGGATAGTACAAGCAATTTTTCGCGGTACAAGAACCAAGTTCATAGAACTTTCTCCTAGCTCTTTAGAAATTGACTATGTGAGGTTTTGGGCGAAGAAAAGAGGTAATCAAATTTTTCACTTAGGAGGTGGATTAGGAGGTTCACAAAATAGCCTTTATAACTTCAAAGCCAGTTTTTCTAAACAGCGACATAATTTTATGACCATGCGCCTCATTATTGATGAAGAAAAGTATCTTTATCTAGTAAAAATGCGGGCTAAGGAGTTAAAATTAGAGTTAAGAAAGATACAGAACTCTCAGTTTTTTCCTGCATATCGTTATGCTTAGAATGGCTTGTGCAAAAATTTAAATACTGAAAATTGCTGCCATATTCAGGGTACATCTCTTGTTATCTACATCATAGAAATAGGGTCTGCTGAATAACTATAAAACATTGATTTTTCAATACTTTTAGGCTATTCTTTAGGTCATCAGTGCAAGGGAATTCGGATTTTAGGTTTAAAATTGTTGCGGCTGTAATTTTTGATGATATTTTGAATAGAAAAAAGAGTCTGTAACTATTGCCTATTGCCTATTCCCTACCCCCACTAAAAGACTTTTACAGCAAGCCCTAAATAGAAAATAGGAGTTTGCAGAAATGACTAGCATCAGTACAAGAATTTCTAGCCCCAAACAGATGTACCTGACCGTTGAGTTTGATTTGTGGGCATACAAACAAGAACTATTGCCAGAAGAGAAGTTCATGATTGGAACCTATTTAGATAAAAATCTGAAAACAGTTGATGCTGGAACAGGAGGAGGAAGGCTAGCCTCCTATATGCAAAAGCTAGGTTTTAAAAATCTTTATGGCTTCGATTATGTACCGGAATTTATTGAAGTAGCGCGAAAAAGAGATACTACAGGAAGTATATCTTTTACTGTGGAAGATGCCACAAATTTAACCTACAATGACTGCGAGTTTGACCAAGTAGTTTATCTGCAACAAATAATTTGTAGTATTGAAGATGAAGTAGGGAGATTAAATGCATTTAAAGAAGCATATCGCATTCTCAAAAAAGATGGTACGGCAATATTTTCATTTCTGAATTTTGATGCTCAAGATCGGAAACTATTTTGTCGTCCATATTTAGCCTATATCTCATTACTCAGAAAGCTGCGTAATCACAAACTGCCAATTCAATATATCCCCAGATTAAAGTTCGCAAATAAAATGAATTTTGGTTCTTTGTTAGATCGACCACCTTACTTATATTGGTATAGACTTGAAGAAGCATACCAAATTCTCAAACAGGCAAATTTTGAAATAGTTGCCCTTGGTTCTGATTTTCAGGCAATTGAAGGAAGGATGTGTAGATACCTGGAAAATTTACGGCAGGAACCAATTGAAGGGATGCTTTATTTCGTTTGTAAGAAATAAAGCATAGCTGCTTGGCTGAGAAGTGAACATCTATTGAACAGCAGTCACATAAAATCATGAATAAACCAATTCTCCTCTCAACTCCCCATATGGGCGATCGCGAACTGGAGTTCGTCAAAGAAGCATTTGATACCAACTGGATTGCTCCAGTGGGTCCCCATGTGGATGCATTTGAGCAAGAATTTTGTCAGGCGGTAGGGGCTAGTCATGGTGCTGCTGTCACCTCTGGTACCGCAGCAATCCATTTGGCTTTGCGATTAGTGGGCGTACAGCCAGGGGATGAAGTTTTTTGTTCCAGCCTGACATTTATCGCCAGTGCTAGCCCCATTACTTATCTGGGTGCGAAACCAGTCTTTATTGATAGCGATCGCATTTCCTGGAATATGAATCCCGACCTATTATGGGGAGCGCTACAACGGCGAGCCAGGACGGGTAAATTACCGAAAGCGGTGGTGGTGGTCAATTTGTACGGTCAAAGTGCAGATATGGACCCAATTGTGGAAGCTTGCAACCATTATGGCATTCCCTTAATTGAGGATGCGGCGGAATCCTTAGGAGCCACCTACAAAGGGCGTAGTTCTGGAACTTTCGGATATATGGGGATTTACTCATTCAATGGTAATAAAATTATCACTACTTCCGGTGGGGGGATGTTGGTTTCCTCAGATGAATCAGCGATCGCCAAAGCCCGGTTTTTAGCCACCCAAGCTCGAGACCCCGCACCTTATTACCAACATTCATCAATCGGCTATAATTACCGCCTGAGTAATGTTTTGGCTGGTATTGGTCGGGGTCAATTGCGGGTATTAAATGAGCGAGTTGCAGCTAGAAGACGCAACTTTCAAATTTATCAGCAGTCCTTAGGGAACTTACCGGGTATAGAATTTATGCCAGAACCGAGTTTTGGTAGAGCTACTCACTGGCTCACTTGTCTGACAATCGATCCTGACGCTTTTGGTGCGGATCGAGAACAAGTCCGTCTCAGCCTCGCCCAACAACAAATTGAATCCCGTCCGGTATGGAAACCTTTACATCTCCAACCAGTGTTTGCTGATTGTGAATGTATTGGCGGTGCTGTATCAGAAGATTTATTTACACGGGGTCTGTGTTTGCCTTCTGGTTCTAATCTGACAGATGAAGATTTGCAAAGAGTGATCGCAGCGATCATGGCAGTATACAATGAAAATAGGTGCAATAATTCTCTATTATTGTGTTAAGACAATTGGGTATTAACATCAATATTTTTCGCAACATTTCTTAGCAATTAATCGAGCTATTTGATTACACTTTATTTCATTTATAGAACCACCAGAATTAAACCATCATCATATCTATTATTTTAGAATCATGGTCGGGGGAGTATCAATCATGGAATCACAAGAATCCTTTGTTAGCTTTGAAACATATTGGCAGATTTTACAGAGACGTTGGCTATCAGCCTTAGCCATGTTTACTTTTGTTTATATATCCTCCTTGTTGGTGTTCTCTACTATCAGAAAAACTGATTATGAAGCGTCAGGGAAATTATTGTTTCAAAGGACAAATACAGTTTCTGCACTCACAGGGGTAGGAACAGAACTAGGTAAATTAGAACCAGTAGTGCAGGATAGAAGTAATCCTTTGAATACAGAATCAGAAGTAATTCGTTCTGTGCCTGTTGTACAAAATACTATAGAACGACTCGATCTTCAGGATAACAAAGGTGGAACCCTGAGATTTAAAGATTTTCTGAAACGACTAACTGTTAAAGAACTCAAAGGCAGCGACGTTTTACAAGTTTCCTATAAAGACAGAAATCCGCAAATAGCAGCAGAAGTGGTTAATACTCTGATGCAAATCTATTTAGAGCGGAATGTTAATTCTCACAGACTAGCAGCACAATCTGCACGTAAGTTTATCGAGGAACAATTACCAACAGCCGAGTCAGTTGTCCGTAACGCGGAAGTTAAACTCCGCCAATTTAAAGAAAAAAACCAAGTGATTGCTCTGCCAATCGAAGCCAATCAAGGAGTAGAAATGATCGCTAATTTGCAAAGGCAAATTGGCGAAGTGCAAGGGAGAATTGCCGATGTTCAGGCTCAGTCTCAAGTAATACGTAATCAATTGCGTATGAATGCCCAGCAGGGTGTAATGATGACTTCCCTGAGTCAGTCTCGAGGTGTGCAAGATGTACTCACCCAGGTTCAACAGTTAGAGACTCAACTAGTTACTAGACGTTCTGTGCTTCAGGACAATCATCCAGAAATCATTCGTTTACAAAACAATTTAACAGCATTAAGAGGGATACTACAAAGCCGTATCCAACAGGTTGCAGGAACCAGCCCAACCCAAGTCAATCAGAACCTACAAAATGGAGAACTGCAACAACAACTTACCTCCAGGCTAGTGGAATTAGAATCAACTTATCAGGGTTTAAGTAGTCAATTATCGACTTTATCAAACTTACAAGTTAATTACAGGCAAAAGCTCAACCGACTACCAAAATTAGAGCAACAACAACGGGAGTTAGAACGGCAACAACAAGCTGCCCAATCTACCTATTCACTATTGCTACAAAAATTGCAAGAGAGTCGAATTGCAGAGAATCAGAATTTGGGTAACGCGCGCCAAATTTCTCAGGCATTAGTTCCAGATGAACCCGCTTCTTCCCCAATGCTGTCTTATATGAGTGCTGGATTATTGGGTATTTTGGCAGCTTTGGCAACGAGTTACATTTTGGAAATCACCGATAAATCCGTTAGAAATATTGACGATATTAGGGAATTATTTGGATTTACCATCTTGGGGGTAATTCCTTGCTTTAGCAAAGAGCAAAAATTGATTTTTGGTAGAGAAGAATCTCAATTTGCTCACCAAAGATTGATTGTCAATTATGCACCTGGTTCCTTGATTAGCGAAGCTTATCGGATGTTAAGGGCAAATTTGACATTTGTCAGCACTGATAAAGAGTTAAAAACCATTGTTGTTACCAGTTCTGTGCCTCAAGAAGGTAAATCAACTGTATCCGCAAATTTAGCTCTAGTTATGGCGCGAATGGGGCGTAAAGTATTGTTAGTAGATGGAGATTTACGTCGTCCAGTTCAGCATCATATTTGGGAGTTGTCCAACAGTGAAGGTTTGAGTCATGTGATTGTCGGACAGAGTAACGTGAGAACTACAATTGCAAAAGTCAGTGATAATTTAGATGTTCTCACAGCTGGTGTGGTTCCTCCCTCTCCAGCCTCACTGCTAGACTCAAAACGGATGGCTACATTAATCCACGATTTTGCCATCGACTACGACTTTGTAATTATTGATGCTCCTGCCTTAACAGTTGCGGCTGATGCTGCAATTTTAGGTCAAGTGGCTGATGGTATGTTATTAGTAGTGCGGCCTGGGGTAGTTAATTCTGTTGATGCAACAATTGCTGGGGAAATTTTACAACAATCCGGTCAAAATGTTCTCGGACAGGTAGTTAATGGATTAATTACTCAAAATGAACCCCGCCATTACTACTATACAGAAGAAGAAAGTGCCCCAGAAACCTCACTTCAAAAAGAGATGGTAGGTAGTGGTTTTGGTGACTTTCCCAACAACAGTAAGGTAAGTAAGGTAAGTAGGGAGAGAAGAAGAATTTGATTTTTTCAACCAGCCACAAATTAAAATACAAGCCGTTTTTCACATTGGCGGCTTGTATTTATCACTAAACTTGGTTACGGGAGGTAAAGTGGGTCTTTTTACGTTTATAATTACTAGCGATCGCAGTTAATGCACCAGATATTAGTAAAGCGAGACTGGTAGATGGTTCTGGTGCTGCAACTCTAACTTGAGTTCTCCTGGTGGCAAATAGGGTGAGTTTGGATTGTTTGTCAAAAGTGCGTTCCAAGGAGCCTTGAAACAAGGCTGTGGTAAATTCGTTGAGATTATCTTCTTCAAAATCAACAACTTTGTCTTGAACATTTAAAAAGACGTTGTCACTCTTGTTGCTACTAATATTATCGTCATTACCCAATGTATTTAAGTTAGCACCGAGAGTAAAATATTCTAAGGCTCTATTGGCAAAATTAATATTGGTATCTGCAAATAAATTATCTGAAAAGTTCTCTAAATCTTGTTCGTTTAAACCTGTAGTATCAAATAACCAGAATCCAACTTCTGCACTGGCTTGAGCATTCTCTGTTGGTGGTGCGTCTATTCTCGTTTCTAAGTCTACAAATGCTTCAAAACTAAAAGTAAATAGTTCTCCTTGAGCGACATCGAAATTACCAACTATTTTGGCATTAGTATTTCCAGTTCCCAGATAATCTTTATTCTGACCAAAAGCTTCACTAATGGCAAAGGTTTCTATTTTTATGGGTTCTAAAAGATTGTTAGTAATATTTACCGCAGCAGGGCTATTTATTACTTCTACTGGTGCATTTTCATCCTTGGATATGGCATCAGTGTCTGCTTCATTTAAGCTATCAAGGAAAGAAGATTGAGCAGTCAACCCAGAAATTGTTAATTCTGCTTGAGAAAAAGACAAGGTAGCGGCTTTACTGGGTGATGCAGCTAATACAGAAGTGGCAACAACAGGAGCTAAGAGTAAAGATAATCTTTGAGCTTTTCTTGATTTTCTAAGATTATTTGTCATATAAACCTCTATTATTCATACTTAATACTGATTTTTTGGTTGTCTTTACTTGTGTGCCGATTGGAAGTTAAAAATAATGCCAAACTAAAAGCAGCATTGCTGATGGGGAAATTTAACAACAAGTCTACGGAATAATACCAATGTGATGATGGCTATTTCCGGAAAATAAAATTAAAAGATCGGATGGGCCACAGATCCCCGACTTCTTTAAGAAGTCGGGGATCTCTCACACCCGCGACGTAGCTTCATACTAAATTTATATTTAGCAAGGATACATATAAATCCTAGGACAATTAGACCTATTTACTTGTTAATTTTATGTAAAATTACGCTAAATTATATATTTATATTTTTTGGTAATATAAAGTTACTGTGAATACACGAAGAAAAAAGCATTTTTTGATTGCGTATTAGCGATGGATCTGGAATCCCAAATCAGACTTGAATCAAGCCAAGCAGCTTCTTTAAGCAAGGAAGCTAACCTTGCCTTTGCAGCCAGGAACTTTACCCAAGGTAGGGAATTAATGAGACAGGCAGTAGAAGCTGGGAAGAGATGCCGCGCCTTAATCCAACAACTCCTTTGTCACTAAAAAATCTTGTATTCTTTGCCAAGTTACATCTAATAAATCTGGGCTATCTGCATCAAACCACTCAATTTCTGGATAGGCTCGGAACCACGTCCGTTGACGCTTGGCAAATTGGCGCGTATGGGTAACAATTAACTCCTGGGCTTGAGGTAAAGATATATCTCCAGCTAAATATTGTTTGATTTCCTGGTATCCCAAGGTATTGAGTAAAGGCAAATCGACACCATATTTTTGACATAACTTTTCTACCTCAGCTACCAAACCATCTGCAATCATTTGTTGGGTTCGTTTACTAATGCGTTTGGTGATATTTACAGAATCACAATCTAAACCAATATGTAAGATTGGATAACTTGGCGGATTTTCTCCTTGCAGTGCAGAAATCGGGCAACCAGTAATGTAGAATACCTCTAATGCTCTTTGAGTTCTGATCTGGTCATGGGGATGAATTTTTTGGGCAGCAACTGGATCAACTTGTTGCAACATGGTGTAAAGTTGACCTTGACCAATTGATTCAAGTTGCGATCGCAGTTCAGAATGGGGAGCTACCCGAGGAATTTTCATCCCCCTAGCGATGGCACGGATATATAAGCCAGTACCACCAACTAAGAACAGGGGTGTATTGGTAGATATAGATAAAGGAGGAGATGCAATTAGAGCTTGTGCCCGTTCCTGGTAATCAGCCACTGTCATAGTGTTTGTGGGAGCACATATATCAATTAAATAATGTGGGACTAACTTTTGTTCGGGTAATGTTGGTTTTGCAGTACCAATATCAAACTCCCGATACACTTGACGGGAATCAGCGCTGAGAATGAGCGAATCCAATCGTCTGGCTAATTCTAAAGCTAATCCCGACTTCCCCGTTGCCGTTGCTCCACAAATTACAATCAACTTAATCATTTATTATCTCCTTCACTCCGGGCGGGGAAACCCCGCCCCTACTCCTCCCCACACTCCCCACACTCCCCACACTCCCCACACTCCCCCACTCCCTCACTCCTTCACTCCCCCACTCCTCCACTCCCCCACTCCTCCCCTCTTTACCACCGGGTGCATCCCCTTAATAAATTTCTCATATAATTGCTCCACAGTCGTCAACAAGGCTTTTGTGTTAAAATTTTGGAGTGTTTTGACTTTTGTTCGCTTTGAGGCGATTTCACCCCACAATTCAGGAGAAGTTTACATGACGAGTAGTTACAGTGCCGATCAGATTCAAGTTCTGGAAGGGCTGGAACCCGTCCGCAAAAGACCGGGGATGTATATTGGTTCCACTGGTCCGAGAGGACTCCATCACTTAGTTTATGAGGTGGTGGATAATTCCATTGATGAGGCTTTAGCCGGTTACTGTACCCATGTGGAGGTGGATCTCAACGCCGATGGTTCTGTTACTGTAACAGATGATGGTCGCGGTATTCCCACTGATGTTCATCCCCAAACTGGTAAATCAGCCCTGGAAACGGTATTAACTGTGTTGCACGCCGGAGGTAAATTTGGTGGCGGTGGCTATAAGGTTTCTGGTGGTTTACACGGGGTTGGGGTTTCTGTAGTTAATGCCCTCTCGGAAAGTATAGAGGTAACTGTTTGGCGAGATAAGAAGGTTCATGTCCAACGTTATGAAAGGGGCATTCCGATTAATGAGTTGCAAGTAAAGCCATTCAAGGAAAAGCGTACCGGGACTTCTGTTACCTTTAAGCCCGATGAGCAAATTTTTACCAATACCACTGAGTTTGATTACATTACCTTAGCAGGACGTTTGCGGGAATTGGCATATCTCAATGCCGGTGTCAAAATTACTTTTACTGATAATCGTCTCGAACTACTTAAAAGTGATACCCCCAAGGTAGAAACCTATGAATATAAGGGGGGTATTCAGGAATATATTAACTATATCAACCGGGACAAACAAGCATTACATGAAGATATTATTTACGTCCAAGGGGAGCGCAATCAAGTCCAGGTAGAGGTTGCATTGCAGTGGTGTACTGATGCTTACTCGGATAATCTTCTCGGTTTTGCCAACAATATTCGCACTGTAGACGGGGGAACCCACCTGGAAGGGTTGAAGGCTGTTCTCACCCGAACCATGAATGCGATCGCTCGTAAACGGAATAAACTAAAGGAGAGCGACTCTAACCTGAGTGGGGAACATGTCCGGGAAGGCTTGACGGGGATTATTTCTGTGAAAGTCCCTGAACCAGAATTTGAAGGACAAACCAAAACAAAACTGGGGAATACAGAAGTCCGGGGTATTGTAGATTCTTTGGTGGGTGAGGTACTAACGGAGTACTTAGAATTTCACCCAGGGATTGCCGATTCTATTTTAGATAAAGCCATTCAAGCTTTCAAAGCGGCGGAAGCTGCCCGTCATGCCAGGGAATTAGTCCGCCGCAAATCGGTGTTAGAATCCTCTCCATTACCAGGAAAATTAGCTGATTGTGCTTCCCGTGATCCGGCAGAATCGGAGATTTATCTGGTGGAAGGCGATTCTGCGGGCGGCTGTATTTTTTTATACACGAAAGTTTCTCTTGCTGATGGGCGGGAATTAACTGTCAAAGAACTGATGGAGGAAGAAAAACAGGGTAAACAGAATTTCTGTTATACCATTCGTTCTAGTGGGAATATAGGTATAGAGCGCATTATTAATGTCCGTAAAACCAAGGAAAATGCGGAGGTTGTGAAGCTAACCTTAGACAATGGGGAAACCATAATTTGTACTCCGGATCACCCATTTATGTTAAGGGATGGTAGTTACAAACCAGCAGCATCACTGACTCCACAAGACTCATTAATGCCACTGAATCGCCAATTTTCCGTCAAGAATGAACGAGGCACTGGGTTGAATGGCTATGAAATGGCGTGGAATCCCATGAGTGATAAGTGGATTTATACCCATTTATTAGCGGATTTTTATAATTTGGAGCATGGAGTTTATCAAGCCCAGGATGGAAATCATCGTCATCATGTGGACTTTAATAAACTCAATAACAACCCCACAAATATCCAACGTTTACCAGCACAAGCACATCTAGAATTACACCGCCAAAACATTGAAAAAACCCTGCATCGCCCAGATGTAATTGAAAAAAGTCGCCAAGTTCATATGAGTGCAGAATTTCGCGCTTTTATGAAAGAAAGAATGCGCCAGGAAGATACGCGACAGATTCTTTCTCAGCAGGCTAAGGCACAATGGGAAGATGAAGCTTATAAGGCTTATATGGGACAAAAATGGCGGGAATTTTATGAAAATAATCCAGCTTATCGCCAAGAAAACAATGAACAGCTAAATCGCATTCAACAAGAATATTGGAGTGATGAAGCCAATCGGTTAGCACAATCACAACGGGTTCGCAATTATTTTGCAAATAATCCCCAAGCCCGTCAACAGCTTGCGGAAATAGCAAAACAGCAATGGCAAAATGAAGATTTATTGGCTTGGCGTAGGGAAAAAACCAAGGAACAATGGACTGAGGAGTTTCGCCAAAAACGTCGTCAAGCCTTAGATAAAACCTATTACTCGAAAACCATTGCAGCTTTAAAGGAAGTAGAACTCCAATTAGGTTGGATTGACGAAGATGTATACGAAAGCTACCGTCGGCGATTAAAAGACAAATCTTTATTGCGCTGGCATACTTTCCGCACTCGCTATTTTGCTGGTAGTTATACAAAAGCGCGGGAAGCCGTCACCAACTACAATCACCGCGTTGTCTCCGTCGAACCTTTAGCAGAACGGATGGATGTTTATGACATTGAAGTACCCAACAGCCATAATTTTGCCTTAACTGCCGGTGTTTTTGTCCATAATAGTGCCAAACAAGGAAGGGATAGACGTACCCAAGCAATCCTGCCCCTGCGTGGTAAAATCCTCAACATTGAGAAAACCGACGACGCAAAAATCTATAAAAATAATGAAATTCAATCCCTAATTACCGCTTTGGGTTTGGGTGTGAAAGGGGAAGAATTTGATCCTTCCCAACTGCGATATCACCGGATTGTAATTATGAGCGTGGCAGGGGATGAACCAACCCTGGTCATGGATAATACGGGGAATACAGAATTTGTACAGATAGGTCGCTTGATCGATGATTGTGTGGAAGGGCGACGGGCAGTAGATCAATATCAAGTCATGTCTTTTGACCAAGTAACCCATGCTACCCGTTTCTGTCCCCTCAAAGCTGTGATTCGTCACGGACATGAGGAAGCAATGTACAAATTGACTACTCGCTACAACCGCTCGGTAAAAGTTACATCCTCCCACAGTGTCTTTGTTTGGGAGAATGGGCAGGTAATGCTGAAGAAAGGTAATGAGGTTAAGGTTGGTGATACATTAGTAGCAAGTCGGCGTTTACCCCGTCCCGAAACCAATACCACTCAAATAGACTTATTAGAGACATTTTACCGAGCAGAGTTAACTAGGGGACTCTATGTGCAAGGTGAAGACGTGCGCTCAGTGGCCGCAGCACGGGTATTAGCCAAATTAGAACGTCCAGACTTGTGGGATGAGCCACGGGTAATGCTGGATGTAAAAGCATGGGAAAAATTAGTCAAAGCCCGCGAAATAGCAGGAATTAGCCAGAAACAAGTAGCTGTGGCCTGCGGTGTTAAGCAGCCAATTACCATTAGTCACTGGGAACGTGCCATTAATCGACCGATATTGTCTCAATTTATGAGTTATGTGGATGCCATCGGTTGTAATGAAAATATTGTTTACCAGCAGTTGCCATCTAAAATTGAAACATTACTAGAACAAGATGACAGCAGTAAAAATGCCAAGTGGCGTAAGGTAAGTGACTATAAACCTTTAGATGAATTTACCAGTGGTGAACTTTCACAATTAGGCGCAGATGTGAAAATAGTTCCCCAAGCCCATAGTCACAAGGCATTTAGCCGTTACCTACCCATTACCAGGGAATTAATGTATTTCCTTGGTTGGTATGTTGCAGAAGGAACCTTGAGCCAACATCAGGTAAGCTTAAACTTGGGTGAAAAAGACCAGCAATTAATTCCAGAAATTACAGGTGCCATTCAATCCGTATTCGGTGAAACACCACGGCAATATCAGGAACCAGACAGCAAAGGAATTAAACTTTACTTCCATAGCGTTACTGCTGCTAGGCTGTTACAAGCCTGGGGTTTAGCCAAAGTAGCCCACCACAAACAGCTACCAAACATAATTTTTAGCGTATCTGAAGATATGCAGTTAGCTTTCTTGCAAGGCTATTTCCTTGGTGATGGCACTACAGTGGGTCGAAATCTATCTTTGACAACCAATTCCCCCCTACTCAAAGATGGACTGCTTTATCTTTTGGGACAGTTGGGAATCATTGCCACTCACAGTTATCATCCACCTGCAACCCTACCGTCAGCTGAAATTCAAACCCGTCATCCTTACTACACCATCACGATTTGTGGTAAAGAACAACTTGCCACCCTACGCCCAATTTGGCAACACCATAGTAATGCTGACAAAGTAGAGGCATATCTTTTAAGTCCTACCAGTAAATCTCCAGATTATCTCCCCATTAGTGATGATTTGATGGGATTACGGGTAATTAGTGCTGAAGAAATAGAACCAGTGGGTGAATATGTTTACGACTTTTCAGTGCAAGATGATGAAAACTTTATCTGCGGTACTGGTGGTTTGTGTGCCCATAATACCGATGCTGACGTAGATGGGGCACATATCCGTACCTTGTTACTTACCTTCTTCTATCGCTATCAACGGGCATTAATCGAACAGGGGTATATATATATTGCCTGCCCTCCTTTGTATAAATTAGAACGGGGACGTAGCCAACCTCAATATTGTTATAGCGACAGGGAATTACAAGAAAAAATTGCTAAATTCCCAGAAAATGCCAACTACAACATCCAACGCTTCAAAGGTTTGGGTGAAATGATGCCAGATCAATTGTGGGAAACTACGATGAATCCAGAGACACGCACCTTGAAACAAGTGGAAATTGAAGATGCTGCCGAAGCCGATCGCATTTTCACCATTTTAATGGGCGATCGCGTCGCACCCCGCCGTGAATTTATTGAGACCTATGGTTCTAAACTTGACCTCATGGATCTAGATATTTAATTCAGGTGATGAGGTGATGGTTGACAGTTGATAGTTGACAGTTGACAGTTGACGGTTTAGTTCTTTCCTCCATCACCCCATCTCCCCACACTCCCCATCTCCCCATCTCTCCGTTCCCTACCCTCCGCAATCATGACTTTTTCAGCCAGCCCTAGGGTCTGTTTTCAAACCCAAAATTAGCATCAATTGTAGGTTGGGTTGAGGAACGAAACCCAACATTTTCCTTACACCCAGTTGGGTTTCACTTCGTTCTACCCAACCTACACCATAGTTTGAAAACACGCCCTAGGTACTTAGTAATAAGTTAATACGCAGCTAAATTGTATAAAGTAAAAAATCAGGTGATTGTAGTGCGGGCATCCTGCCCGCTTTATGTATACAATTTAGACCCTTAACAGCTTATCGCTACTAGCACTGCCAAACTTTAATTTTTCCATCATTGCTAGCACTAATAATACTTTTTGAATCCGGACTAAATTTGACTGTATTGAGACTTGTTGAATGTTGGTAAACAGTATAAAGTTCTTCTCCAGTCATAGCATTCCATACTTTTAAAGTACCATCTAGACTTGTACTAGCAATAAACTGGGAATCTGGGCTAAAAGTCAGCGATAAAACATGAGTATGATGACCCAGTAAAGTTTTAATTATCTTTCCTGTATTAATTTCCCAAAGTATAATCATTTTATCTGAGCCTCCGCTAGCTAGAAACTGCCCGTCTGGACTTATAGAGATAGTCGTAACACAACCTAAATGTTTTGCTAAAACATTAATCAGTTTTCGATTTTTAATTTGCCATAATTTAATTGTTTTATCACTACTACAGCTAACTAAGATTTTATTATTTGGGCTAATTATTAATTTATAAACTGAATCATTGTGTGCTTTAATAACTTGTAACATTTCTCCCATATTAATATGAGAAATTTTGATAGTAGTGTCGCCACTACTACTCAGTATAGTTTGATTATCTGGGCTAATAATAACTGAGTAAACTGGAGCAGAATGTACTTGAATGTGATTGATTAATTTACCAGTTTCGACTTGCCAAATAAAAATGCTACCGTCGTCACTACCACTAGCAATTAATTGGCCATCCTGACTAAAAGCAACACATCTGACAATTTTTTTATTTTGAGTCAAGGTATTTAGTAACTTTTCTAATTTGAAATCCCAAATTTTAATAGTATTATCAATACCAGCAGAAGCAATAAACTTTCCATTGGGACTAATATCTAATGTATAAATGCCATTTTCGTGATTTATAGTCTTAACTATTTTCCAAGGAGATTCTATATTTGTTTGGTGAGAATAATGAACAAATCCTTCTAAATCATAATAATTATCCGTGAATCCTTGAGCTTTTCGCTCTTGCATTTTTCTTTTATGTTTTAATGCCTCAAGGTCTAATACTTTTCTTCTATCGGACTTAGCACGATTGGTATAACCTAATTTTTCACAAGCTAATGCCCTAAATTTATAAGCTTCAAGATAATTTTTATCTAACCGAATTGCCAGGGTAAAGTCTTCAATCGCTTCTTGATACTGCCTATTTTGAGCCTTTTTCATTCCTCTTTGGTACAATGTCTCTGGATTTGAGACTTTTGAGTAAATATTTTGCTTGTTTGATATTGAATTTGTATCTGCTGAATTCGTGTCATTAATTGCCTGATTATTTTTCAGAAATTCGTAAGCTTGGTTAATGATTTTAATTCTTTCTTCGGCATCAAGCTTTTGTGATGGCTCTAAAAAGCGGTCTGGATGGCATTCTTTAGCTAACTTTCGATAAGCTTTTTTTATTTCTTCTGGGGATACACCTGGTTCTAAATTGAGAGTTTTAAAAGCAAGATGGATATTGATGGACTCTGACATAACAAATAATCATAAGTATATATACCCTAATAATTTATTATTCCCAGATAGATTAATTGAATAACATACCCGTAATAATGATGGCGACTGCTACAAAGAGAAATATGAACCGCTTCCCTAGTCTCAACAACTTCCCCCACTAAATTTACTTCCTAGCTAGAATAATATAGATCGATCGCACAAACTAATAAATCAGCGCAGGCGATCGCTAATCAAAATGGTACAATTATTCCCATGCTAGGGGTGCCTGTGAATCCGGGCTGAGAACACACCCTTAACACCTGAGACTGGGTAATACCAGCGGAGGGAAGCTGTTTATAGAGGAAATCAAATATGCGGACACAATGGGTTGCTAAACGCCGTGGGCAAGGTAACGTTACTCAAATGCATTATGCCCGTCAAGGTGTCGTTACGGAAGAGATGCAGTATGTCGCCCAACGAGAAAATCTTCCCGTCGAATTAATTAAAGATGAAGTTGCCAGAGGAAGGCTAATTATCCCCGCGAATATCAATCACCCCAACTTGGAACCCATGGCCATTGGTATTGCCTCCAAGTGTAAGGTAAATGCGAATATCGGTGCTTCTCCCAACTCTTCCAATATTGATGAAGAAATTGCCAAACTCAACCTAGCAATTAAATACGGCGCAGATACCGTCATGGATTTGTCCACAGGTGGCGGTAATTTAGATGAAATTCGTACCGCCATCATTAAAGCTTCATCGGTTCCCATCGGTACTGTACCTATTTACCAAGCTGTAGAAAGCGTCCACGGTAACATCGAAAATCTCACCCCCGATGACTTTCTCCATATCATTGAAAAACACTGCCAACAGGGTGTGGATTACATGACAATTCATGCCGGACTTTTGATTGAGTATTTACCCCTCGTCAAAACCCGGATTACAGGTATTGTCTCCCGTGGTGGCGGTATTATTGCCAAGTGGATGCTGCATCACCACAAGCAAAATCCCCTGTATACCCACTTCCAAGACATCATCGAAATTTTCCAGAAATATGATGTTTCCTTCAGCTTGGGCGACTCCCTGCGTCCCGGCTGTACCCACGATGCATCAGACGAAGCTCAACTAGCCGAACTCAAAACCTTAGGAGAATTAACCCGCAGAGCTTGGGAGCATGATGTCCAGGTGATGGTAGAGGGTCCAGGACACGTCCCTATGGATCAAATTGAGTTTAACGTCAGAAAGCAAATGGAAGAGTGTTCCGAAGCACCTTTCTATGTCCTGGGACCATTGGTGACAGATATCGCCCCTGGTTATGACCATATTACCTCAGCCATTGGTGCTGCGATGGCTGGTTGGTATGGTACGGCGATGTTGTGCTATGTAACACCCAAAGAACACTTAGGTTTACCTAATCCTGAAGATGTGCGTAATGGCTTAATTGCTTATAAAATAGCAGCTCACGCGGCAGATATTGCCAGACATCGTCCTGGTGCCAGGGATAGAGATGATGAGCTTTCCCGCGCCCGTTATAACTTTGACTGGAACCGTCAGTTTGAATTAGCACTTGACCCTGACAGGGCTAAGGAATATCACGATGAAACCCTACCAGCGGATATTTACAAAACCGCTGAATTTTGTTCCATGTGTGGTCCTAAGTTCTGTCCCATGCAAACCAAAGTTGATGCAGATGCATTGACAGAATTGGAAAAATTCCTGGCCAAGGATAAGGAAGTGGTTGTGTAGTAGAGGGAAGGAGTGAGGGAGTGAGGGAGTGAAGGAGTGAAGGAGTAGGGGCGCAATGCTTGCGCCCTGGAGTGAAGGAGGGGGAGCATCCCAAATATTAAATATTGTAGTGCGGGCATCTTGCCCGCATCAGATACCAAGAAACTTGCTCGCACTCGCAATTTCTAGGTTCCCTCACCTCAACCCGGCCTCAGAAGCAACTTGCTCACACTAGATTTATTGATCATTTTCTAACAGGCTTTCGAGCATCGGTGTCAGAATTTTTACAATAGGATTATTTGTTAGCTCAAGCAGAGTTGCCGTACCGCCAGCTTTCAAAGCCTTTATGATTTTATTTTTTATTTTTGGCTTTTTCTCAATTTCCTCCATTGCCTTCGTTGCAACATTAGCTTTCTCCACAGTCGTGGTAGTTGGGTAAGTCTTAGATAGCTGATCTAGCAAGTCTTGAATCTCTTGTGCAGCTTCCGCTAAGGTTTGCTTTGTATGAGGACTAAGATCAATGTTATTGACGCTTTGATCATGAATACTATTATTGATACCTTCAGAAAGAATACTGATTTGGTTATTCTTAATTTGACCAATCTGTACTTGATTTTCTTCTGCCACAGCAATAGTCCTCTCAATAAGATATCTATTTTTCTCAACTTGTGCACCAAGTTTATCTATTGTGCCATTTAAATAATGTTGGTTTTCCATAAGACCATCAATTAAGCGTCGATCTCTATGCTCTATTTGATCGATTATTTCCTTTAGTTCAATAGCTAATGCTTCAATTTTGCCTTTAAGTAATCGTATTTCTGATTTGAGTTGATCTATTTCCTCTTTATTCCAAAAAGGCATTTGTCATTTATCTCCTCCATAGTATTGCTTGGTAAGCTGGCTAACTATTTATGAAATGGAAATTTCACGTCTATCACACCAGTCAATCCAGTCAAATAGTGCATTACAGAGAATTTAGTCATAATATCAATAACTTTAATATACACTTATTATACAATATATTTACGGATAAAGACTTATTTTGGTAAGATATCAAGAAGCTTCCTGGCTATCATTTTTTCGGTTAATAGACGGAATGATTACGCATATCTAGGCAATTTTATAGGTAAGGACGAGCTTTTTAATATATTTATCGTTGATATAGGACTTCTATTTGATTTTTGAAAAACTAAGATGGCTAGACGCTTGCCCTATAAAGTTTTACTTCTCAGGTGTAGGTTGGGTTGAGGGACGAAACCCAACAACCAAAAACCTCGGTATTGTTGGGTTACGCTACGCTCCACCCAACCTACATTTATTTTTCTTTTTCCAGAGTGACAGAAAAGGGTTAAATAAAATAATGTACCATTTGCGTAAGTCCTATTTATTATGGAGTACCGTTTTCCTCCAACCAAGTAATCAAATCATCCATTTCAGAAATATTTAACAAAGCCACACCTAAAGCTTCTAACTTCTCAACTGATAAAACTTCAACCTTTTCAGCAATGGATGATTCCAACTCACCAAAACGCTGGTTGAGCAAAAGCATACAAAATGAAAGTGCTTCTTTTTGCTTCCCCTTTTCTTCTCCTTTTTTTTCTCCCTTTTGCTCTATATCTTGGTAAATAACTGACTCTCGCATAATATCCTCGCTTAAAAACTTACGAATTAAATCCTTCTCAAATTTTAAACCTGCTAAAATCTCCGTATATGCTGTAAAATCTACCATTAACAGTTGTGAATAAATCAGTTTTGCCATCCCCATTAAGGCATTGCTGAATCAGGATATGAAACGTCAAAATCACCTTTATTTTTCTTTGTAACTTTGCGCCTTTGCACGCCAGTTGCTTCAAGTCGGCGGAGCCGCCCAACGCACTGGCTCGTCTTTGCGTGAGCTAAATTCATATTTTCAATCAGCAACGCCCCCATTAAAATCTCCAAAACGTAATGTGAGCGATCGCATATTTTGGCAGAATCAGCCCAAAGCTAGTCAGCATAAGGGAGAAGAAAGCTTTCATCACCTATTCCTCCGGAGCTTTCTGTAAGCCCAAGGTTCCTGGTAACTCCCACTCAACACCCCTAAACGCAGTTCTTTTGCAATCTGCTGTAGATGTAACAAACAAAAGGACGATTCTCTGGAAAAGAAAATCGCCCTCTTTATCATTTATTTACCCTTACCAGAATTAGCTAAGGGACAGTGCAAAGAGTGATACTGTTAAACCTTAGATGATTCTTTTACTAATTTATCCCAACCTAAACCTTTTAGGCTGTTATTCCGACGCAATGGACGGGTAACTAACTCTAGGATATCACGAGCATTAGTAAAGCCGTGAATTTGGGCAAAGGTAAATTCTACAGACCACTTGGTGGTAATTCCCCGTGCTTCTAGGGGATTGGCATGGGCCATACCTGTAATTACAAGGTCTGGGTTTAATTGTTTGATCCGTTGCAACTGATTATAGTTATCTGGTTTCTCCACAATCTTGGGCAGGGGAACACCCATTTCCTGACAAGTTTTTTCTAACAATGCCAATTCCGCAGCTTGATAACGCTTATCCATGTAGGGAATACCAATTTCGGGAACAGTCATCCCGCAACGAATTAAGAACCTTGCCAGGGAAATTTCCAACAGGTTGTCACCCATGAAAAATACGGACTTCCCGCGAATGAGTTGTACGTAATCCTCCAAGCTTTCCCAGATTTTCCCTTCCCTCTCATCCATTCCTTGGGGAGTAATGCCAAATACAGAGCAGATTTTCTCAATCCAAGCACGGGTACCATCAGGCCCAATGGGGAAGGGCGCACCAATTAGTTTACATTTACGGCGACGCATCAGGGTAGTAGCAGTGCGGCTGAGAAAGGGGTTGACACCAGCGACATAATACCCTTCTTCAATTACGGGTAGTTCTGTGAAGCGTTTAGCTGGTAGCCAACCAGAAACCTTAATTCCTTGTTTTTTCAGTTCCAAGGTTAATTGGGTAACTACAGGATCGGGGAGAGAACCGAAAAGAACTAGGGGGGGATGATTTACATACTCTGATTCTTCTTGAGCGACTTCTTCTTTCTGCTTACCGAAGTTAAGTAACTTTTGAATGGCATTGCGCTCATTTTTCTCTGTTTCCGCCACGGGAGCCTCGTTGGGGCAGCGTAGAGCCATAGATGCGAGAACCGTGTCTTCTCCTTGGGTAAAGGCGTAATCTAAACCATTAGCACGGGCAACAACGATGGGAATGCCGATTTCTGCCTCTAGTTTAGGTGCTAACCCCTCTAAATCCATTTTGATAATTTCCGTAGTGCAAGTGCCAATCCAGACAATTACACTGGGATTGCGATCGCGTTTTATTTGCAAACACAAACGCTTTAATTCCTCATAATCATTTAATTTAGCAGAAATATCGCCCTCTTCCAATTCAGCCATCGCATAACGGGGTTCGGCAAAAATCATTACCCCCATCGCATTTTGCAGAAAATAGCCACAAGTCTTGGTTCCAATCACCAAAAAGAAACTATCTTCTATTTTTTGGTACAACCAAGCCACACAGCTAATGGGACAAAAGGTATGATAATTGCCTGTTTCACAATCGAAATTTAAAGCTTCTGGTTTTGCAACGGTCATTTTAAGAGTTTCTCCCCTTGAGATTAAAAGCCCATGAGGCAAAGTAAATGATTTTGGTTGGAGACTGCTGCATTAGGTGACTGTCAACTACCACTAAATTGGCAACCCCACTAGTATTGCATTTCATTAGTTTTGATGGCTAGGCAACAGATCCCCGACTTCTGAATCAATATCCGCACATTGCAGCAATTCCTAGGATAGAAGTCGGGGATCGCTCGCACCCGCGACTCGTCAAAATTAATGAAAAAGACCACTAGCCATAGATCCGTAAATCATTGGATATTCCCCTGATTTAATAATTTATTCTGGGGAATATCTACCAAAATCATCAATTGCCATTGCCTCATTCAGGCTGTAATTAATTTTGGGAGAAGATTTCCGCCATTTCAGTGGTGTCAATAGCTTCAGTTGACATTTCTTCTCCGAATTGGTTGATGGCTTCTCCATTTTGGGAAGCACTTTCTTCACTCCAGACATCCTTCATAACGTCGCTAAATGCATCATCCGCAGAAGCACCGATATCGCCAAACATCTGTTCGTCCATGTTTCCTTCAGCTTCACCAGCAGCAGCATCGGCTGTGTGGGAATCTTTTAAATCATCGAAGGAAATATCACCAAAAGCATCATCATCAGCTCCAATCTGTGTTTCTTCAAAAGCTGCGGATGATAAATCTGCCATACCATTTTCTGGCTCTTCAAAAGCTGCTGCTGATAAATCTGCCATACCATTTTCTGGCTCTTCAGGGATTTGGAATGCCTCGGTATCATCGGTAGGCATTACATCTTGCATAGCTACCTCAGCATCCTGCATAGCTACCTCAGCATCCTGCATAGCTACCTCAGCATCCTGCATACCCACCTCAGCAACTGCGAAGCCTGCATCGGTATCCGCTACAGTATCGTTGATTGCTTCTTCTTCATGGCGTACTGCATCCATGACATATTCTGAGCTGTCATCATCAGCAGACTCTACCACATCGGAGTTGGGTTGCAGAGAATTCCCTAGAGCAATGTTGGGATCGAAGTGTAAGCCTAAAACCTCCACTAAGGTATCGGCATCAGCATTTAACTTGGAAAAGGGTAGCATCAACTGCGCTAGCTTGGGTTCTAGTGCATTGGCTACACCCAGGATGAGGTAAGAAGCAGGGCGTTTGCCGCCATCTGGAGTGAAAACCGATTCGACCTTCATGTGAAGCTCGATCCAGTCGCGATTAGTTTGAAAAAATTCTAGCCACTTATTCTTGAGTGAATCCGTAAAACTGTAAAAAAATGCCATAGGTGTCCCCCATCCTGAGAAACTAAATGATTTATACAATCATTAAGTCTAGTTCCTCTTCCGGATTAAGAACTGGGGGTTTACTCGGATTTAAGTAAAAATCTGATAATAGGGAAAATAGCTCGCGGTCCTGAGCGTCTTGTGGAACAACGCCTTCAGGTCTGGCAAGAATTTGATCGGCAATATTCAGATAGTAGTCACATACGTAATTTAACGAGGGTTCTTTATCCGCCATTTCAAATAAAGTCTTACCTTTGACTCTAGAAATACGGATATCTTCAATTAAAGGTAACACTTCTAGTACGGGCATAGGTACGGTATCTACGTACTTATCGATCAAATCGCGCTTAGAAGTGCGGTTACCAATTAACCCAGCTAAACGTAAGGGGTGAGTCCGTGCTTTTTCCCTGACAGAAGCGGCAATGCGGTTGGCGGCAAATAAGGCATCAAAACCGTTGTCTGTAACAATCATGCAGTAATCAGCATAGTTGAGCGGAGCTGCAAATCCACCACAAACAACATCACCAAGGACATCAAACAGTATTACATCATACTCATCGAAAGCGTTAAGTTCCTTCAGTAATTTTACTGTTTCTCCCACTACGTAACCTCCGCAGCCTGCACCAGCCGGAGGGCCACCTGCTTCTACGCAATCTACTCCGCCATAGCCTTTGTAAATTACATCTTCGGGCCAGACATCTTCGTAGTGGTAGTCTTTTTCTTGCAGAGTATCGATAATTGTGGGAATCAAGAACCCTGTGAGGGTAAATGTACTGTCATGTTTGGGATCGCAGCCAATTTGCAGCACTTTTTTACCCCGTTTGGCTAGGGCGACGGAAATATTACAACTAGTTGTGGATTTGCCGATTCCACCTTTTCCGTAAACTGCTAATTTCACTTTTTTGCCTCTTAAATAATTTCTGAGCAGAATATTGGCTCAAATAATTGCTTTCACCTAGCCGCCTATGGCGATGTGTGTGGTCTAGTGAGTTTCATTATTGTGGAAACTTCTCGGAAAATAAAGGGGTTAAATATCTGAAAAATGCTTATATATGAAGATATATAGACTAATAAACTATATAATCTTTATTTTATTTGCTTAAATCCAAAATAATCATAAATAATCCATTTAAATCATTTTTGTTTTAATTTTAAATAAAAATAGTTACAAAATAAAAAATTTAATTAATTTTAAGATTGTAGTTAATCAACTACAGTTTTGGTATATACGTATATACGGGTATATAGGCGATCGCAAGGTTAAAATATAGTTTTGCCAATATTCTACTGGTGGAAAACTAATAAATTTAAGTAGTTTTAGCTATTTTCCCAAAACTGTGCTCCATGATTTTGGCTGAATTCAAATATCAATGCAAAAAAATATTACATTTATTGTTTATCAGTTGCTTTTGGTAGGCTAAACCAAAATCGCGAACCATTTTCAGGTAATGGGGAATAACCAATCTCACCACCCCAACGTTCAACTGTAATGCGACAGAAATAAAGTCCCAATCCTACTTTGCCTGTTCTATCTGTTCCTTGAGCAAACTTCTTAAACAAGTTTTTAGCAATCTCCGGTGCTACCCCTTTACCTTGATCGTCGATGGTCACTAAGATAGTATTATCATCTTGCTGTAAGCCAATTGTAACTGTAGTATTTGGTGGGCTATGATGCAAAGCGTTTTCCGTTAAATTTGTAATTACTCTTTCCAGACGAGATTTATCGCCCACCACTTTCCAATCAGCATTCATGTTAACGTCAGCAGCAAGTTTTAGCTCTACATGATTCAGAGAAAAACTGGGAGTTAAAACCTGGATTATCTGCTGAGTTATAAGTAGTGCATCTGGAGCTATTTCTGGATTGACTGTAAAAGCTTCTAGGGATTGCATTTCCACAGAGAATGCATCTAGTATTTCTCTAATTAGCATCTCTTGCTTAATGGTTTGCTGTTTGCCAATGTTCAGGGTTTCCTTGCCTTTAGGGGTTAAATTTTCCAAATCTAAGAGTGCAAAGCAGCAATTAATGCCACTTAATTGCCCTGCCATATCATGGATGATGCAATGTATTAATATATCCTTTTTCTGGCTTTCTTTAACAGAATATTGAAAATCTAATTGATTTTCTCTAGCTTTTTGAATAATATTTTGTTGCTGCTGGTATTCTTCCGCTAAATGTTTAATCAGGATAATTTTTTGATTATTTACTTTAATGGCAGTGGCTTCAAAAAAATACTCATTATCAGAGTCATCAACATGATTCCAAATTCCAGAATTAATTGTTTGGGGTTGTTGAGATTCATCTTGTTCCCAAAATTCTTCAGCATCAATTAAAAAGTTTTCTAAAAATGATAATTCTGCTTTTTTGAGCAAAATTTTATGACCTGATTCTACTGGATAAGGACATAAAGTTTTTGCCCAATCTGGTACTGTACCAATAAGTTGATAACAATCTCCCTTAAGCTTTTCTAAGACCAAAATATTTAAAGCTGCAAATATATCGGCTGTGATAGATTCACTCATACTTAATAAAATACTATTAAATTATTGATTGAATATTTTAGTTACTTTATCCTGCATAAGGATAGATTCATTGATTGACTGTTGAATCATACAGAGCTGCATTTCTTCTAAAGTAGCATCTAAAAACAACACCCAATCTCCATCTTTGGAGGGAAATATGTGAATGTCTGCACAAATTCCATATTCAGTTTTCATGCGGGGAATAAAAATAGGATCGTCGTTTAATGGCAGCATTCCTTCTAGAAAAAAAACCTGCTTTTCTACTTTTTCCCCTTCCTGGAGTTGTTCAATCCCATATGCTGCAAGCTTTCCACCCCATTGGGATAAACAACCATCTTTATTCACCAATAAATAAGCAAGGGAGTGTTTTTCAATCATCAAATTGAGTAGATAATTAATAATGGGAGTGGGGACATCCAGCATTTATCCCTCCAGTATCTTATTTGCAAGAGTTTGAAAGACTTCTTCTACACCCAAGCCTGTTTTGGCACTAGTTTTAATCACAGTCCAATGGTTTTGTCCGAGTTGTTTAATTTCTTGGTCATTAATTTCCCACTCATCCATAATATCTGATTTATTCAGTACGAGAATGAAGGGAACTTTGCCAATAGCTTCTTCGACCCTAGTTTGTAGGTCTAATGCTTTATTTAGGGTATTTTTTCTGGTACCATCAACTACTAATAAATAGCCTGATGAACCTCTTAAATAAGACATTCTTACTTTTTGAAATTCATCTTCTCCATGAAGATCCCAAAGGATTAAATTTATCTCTCTATCTTGAATATTAATTGTTTTTTTATCTATTTTTACACCTACAGTAGTTTGATATTTTTCTGAAAAAATACTGCGGACAAACTGTGCTACTAAACTTGTTTTACCTGTGGCGAATGCACCGACCATACATATTTTTTTCTGTAACATATGTGGATATTCCTTTATTTCAATTTATCCTTGAGGAATACCCGAAAAGATACCCTGCGGTTAGATATGCGATTTTCTTTTTTACTACGGGTAAGTAGCCTCTGACTAGAACCTACTCCCACAGCTGTAAAAATACTCTTTTTGAATCCTTGTTTCTGAAAATAAGATAGTATTTTCTGAGCGCGAGCTTGACTGAGGATTTTATTACTTTTTTCTGTGCCAATGGTGTTTGTGTGTCCTACTATTTGAATAGTTATATTCTGATTCAAATCTTGAGAGACTTGTACAATTTTTTTGATTACTAAGGCTAAATCCATTAACTTTTTCGATTCACCTGGTGCAAATTTAGTTTTCCCTGCTAAAAAGAACAGATTATTACCTTCAATTTGTTGCTTGTAGGTGTTTAACTGAGTTAGTTCTGAAGGGGTAAGATTTCGATCCTGATATTTATTGATCCCAGGGATAAAACGCCATAATTTTCGCGATCGCACTATCCATTTTTGAGGAGCTACACCACTAGCTTTGAGGGTTCCATTGTCGTCAATTTCTAAGGATGTGGTTTTTGGAGGTATCAGGTATTCTGTGGCTCTTTTTGGGGTTAATTGTGGGTCTAAAGAAATATAAGATTGCCATTGACCGATTACTTTTTCTGGTGGAAGAGATGCTTGTTTAATCAACTCCTGGGGATTTTTGGCTAATGGATCGCGCATTCCGACAACCAAGTATTTGCCATTACTTTTCCGCTCTGCTTTAATCACCACAATTCCCGGCTCAGAGTTAAGTTGTGCTAAATATTTATGCCACTTTCTTTGTTCCTGGATGGCAAAAACAGCCCAAATTCCGAGTGCGATCGCTACTATACCAAATAAACTCCATGCATAGGTATATTTTTTGGAGGCAGATTTTTGATATTGAACTCCTAAACAATCTTCTAGATAAGGTTGAGCGGCTGCAAATGGTGCTGTTTCCCCTTGAAAATCATCCAGTTGTTGAGCTAAATTAAGTTGAATTTTTGCGATCGCATTTTGAAAGGCAAGTCTTAATTCTTGAGGTGGGATACCTCGAATTACCCCTGCTAATAGGGCACTGGGACTTTCTTCAACCCAAATTGTCAGTTCTCCAAATTGTAAACTTTGCAGTCCATCCCCTTTACCTACAGCGAAGGAGTCTTTGACAAAGTCTTCAATAGCCGTCAACATCGCCGAAACTATATCCCCATCTTGGGCAGATACCTGGGGTGCTACTAGGTGTTGCAACAACAAACCGGTTTGCTTGTGAATCAAAAACAGTTGCTCTACCCGATAGACTAATGTACGCAGCATGACAACTTCAGCAAAGGTTTTTCCCGTTCGCTTGGCTTCTAATCTCCATCTCCAGCTTTGCGGTGACAAGCTATGCTCTAAAGTTTGATTCAAACTCTGAATCATCTGCTCTAAAGCTGCGTTAATTGCCTTGCGAGTAGCTGGAGCTAAAATCGGAAAAATTACTTCTGATAAAGTCTTCTCATCTTTTTGAATGGAAAATTTAATTGCTTCTTCTACAGTTGTTGTAATTGCTTCCACTAACTGCCTATCTTTCTGAGTTTGTAATTGCACAGCTTCTGGAAGCAAATTGCCGATATCTTCAGCATGAATTTGAGGATTATTTAATCGCTCATATAATTGATTGAGTTGTCTTGGCTCTATACCTAAAAGTAAGCTGCGTAATTCATCTAGTTCTTGGTTCGCCGTTGTATTTTCTGTTTGGCTAATAGGAAGATTGAGGGATTTCTGTGTTAACTGATTTCTAGAATTATCACCCATAATTACCACCATTCCCCCAATTTACATCAATTATATATCTGTATTTACCGAGCTGGTTACAATCACCAATAATCCATAATTTATCATTTTATTGCTGATTAGTGAGACGAAAAGCTAACTCTGTAAACATAGATGCGAGATGAGAATTATCAATTTTTTCGTTGCGGAGGTCTTGGGATTCCTTTTGCAGCAAATTTAGAATTTCTTCATATTTTTGCTGGATCTCATCCTGTAAATTTTTAGATTGATTTAATACCTGTTCTCTCAGTTCCCTTTGACTGTTATTAGTTTGTTCGTCAAACTGGGAAAACTTACTTTCCAAAGAAGATATGATTTTCCTTTGTTCTGCGGCTAAATTATTGATGCTTGTATCCCGTTCTACTTTCTCATTTTTCAGGCGATCGCTTAATGTTTCTATTTCTTTTTTCAGGTAGTTTTCCAGTAAGTCTAAACGTTTTTTAGTTTCCTCTCGCAAGCTAGCACATTCTTGAGATATCAGTGCTTCTAAGTTGGCAAATTTTTTTTCTTGCTCTCTTATCTGTTGCCCAAAAAGGATCTCTCTAACTTTCTCTAAGTTTTTACTTTCACCAAAACTAGTATCAGTAAATGCAGGTTGTTTTTTATCTGAAATAGAATTATTTACGCCGTCTATATTATTATTTTTTTTGTCTGTTGGTGAATTCATCGTATCAAAATATCCATTAATTAAGTGGTTTTGATTGTATTTTAAAAAATTAACATTTTGGCATCTTTATGAAATATCTTGTTTCTTGATTTTTCCTAAAGCATCTTTCGCCGCAGCTTTTTCAGCTTCCTTTTTATTACTTCCCCTACCTTCTCCAAATAGTTTGCCATTTACCAGTACTTTGGCTAAAAAAACTGGGCTATGAGATACACCACCTACCTGCAATGTGACGTATTTTGGCGGGGTAGGGGAAATATGACGTTGTGCCCATTCTTGGAATTGGTTTTTGATATCCAAATTAGAGCGAGATGTAATATGTTCGGATACAGATTCAAATAATGGTTGGATAATAGCTCTCACTGCTGCAATATCTGAATTATTGTCAAGATAATAAGCTCCAATTAAAGCTTCAAAAGTACTGCTCAGTAAATTGGGATTTTCATAGCCTCCTTCCAAGATGGCACCTTTTCCCAAAAGCATTTTTTCATGCACACCTACCTCAATGGCAAACTGTGCTAATTGAACTTCATCTACTAGTGCTGAACGCCTTCTTGTGAGTTCATCTTCTTCCTTTTCTGGATAACAATTGTAAAGATATTCTCCACTCAAAAAATTTAATAGGGCATCGCCAAGAAATTCCAGGCGTTCATTATGTTCTTTTGCCTGAGGGTTTTCGTTGGCATAGGAACGGTGTGTGAGCGCGTGGCGCAGCAGTTCTTGGTTACGGAATCTTAGAAGTTGGTGCATTCTCCAGACCCACTAACTTGCCGTATATAACTTTACCGCAAAATGGGTTGATGTGTTCCATTAACTGTCAAAATTAAATGGATTGGATTTAATCTATATAGAGTTAGTTAGTAATAGGAAGAAATCCAAATGACAACAAATATTCCACAAATTCTTGCCTTGGATTTTGATGGTGTAATTTGTGATGGGTTAATTGAATATTTTGCTGTAGCTTGGCGTACTTATTGTCAAGTTTGGCAACCCCATAATCAAACTCCTCCAGAGGGATTAGCAGAGCAATTTTACCCCCTGAGGGCAGTAATTGAAACTGGCTGGGAAATGCCTGTATTAATTAAAGCTTTGGTTGAAGGGATTGCTGCTGATGATATTTATCAAAATTGGGGAACTATTGTTCAACAATTGGTACAAGCTGATAACCTCAATGCTCAAGAAATTGGTATCAAGTTAGACAGGCTTAGGGATGAATGGATCGGCACAGATTTAGATGGTTGGTTAGATTTACATCAATTTTATCCCGGTGTGGTGGACAAAATTCAAACCGCGATCGCTAATCATATCAAAGTATATATAATTACAACGAAAGAGGGACGTTTTGCCCAAAGATTATTGCAAACAGCTGGTTTAAATTTAGACAAGTCAGTCATTTTTGGCAAGGAAGTGAAACGCCCTAAATATGAAATTTTAAGAGAATTAATTACAACCCATAAAATTGCTCCAGAAGCAGTATATTTTGTGGAGGATAGGCTAAAAACATTACAGCTAGTAGATAAACAGCCAGACTTACAAGCAGTCCAACTCTACCTGGCAGACTGGGGATACAATACCCCTAGGGAAAGGGGAACTGCTGAAAATCATCCCCGGATTAAATTAATTTCTTTATCCGAATTTTCCGATGATTTATGGAAGTAATAAGTAACCTGAGTTCGGTGTTAGGAGTTCGGTGTTAGGAGTTAAAATTAACTTAATTTTCTGAAATCATTCATCAAGTTATCAGCCAGAGTGCGTTACTGTTGCCTAAGAGCGATCGCTATTTTCTGAAAATCTCCCATTCCCATCATGCTCGACCTTACCAAACTAACGCGACAAATGCAGGGTTTGAGTCAACACCTGACAGAAGAAGCTGCTGCTAGTCGCCAACGTCTTGAATTAGCCCAAAAATATTTCCTTCATGCTTGCCAGGAACAGGATAAACTGGTAGAACAACAAAAAAGATGGCGCGATCGCATTTTATTCGCCAATGCTACTCCTGTAGAACCCCTCACCACCTGTATCACTATTCCCACACCCGACAAGGTTCATACCGTCATTGCTACGGATGGCTCCCAAATCGCCCCCAGTCACCACGAAATTGCTTACTGTTATCTCCTAAATATTGGTCGGATAGTTTTACATTACGGTCAAAATAAGCACCCCATACTCGATAGTTTACCGGAGATATTCTACCGCCCAGAAGATTTATATATGTCTCGGAGGTGGGGGATTAAAACTGAGGAATGGATGAGTTACCGTCGTACTGTATCGGAAGCGACGATTTTGGCAGAATTAGCTGTCAGCGTCAAGGGGAAAATACCTATCTTGGCAATGACGGATGGTTCGTTAATTTACTGGTTTTTAGAGCAATTACCTAGCGATGCCAGGGAGCATATTTTGCCCCCCATTTTAGCAGCTTGGCAACAGATGCAAGACGCTCAAATTCCGTTGATGGGTTATTTGAGTGCTTCTCGCAGCATTGAAGGGATGAATTTTCTACGTTTAGCAGCTTGTCCCCACCCTGTACCTGATTGTATGAGCTTTTGCCCCAACCAACAGGAAAAAGTCCCTTGTAAAGCCTTTGAATCCTTGCGGGATACAACCCTATGGATAACCCAGCTTCAGCCAGGACAGAGGGGTCCTCTATGGCGCAGTAATGCCAGGATTTTGGATTTATATGCAAGTCAACAAATTTATTTTTGCTACGTCCATGTGGGTGTGGAAATTGCCCGCATCGAATTACCGGAATGGGTGGTGCAAGACCAAAAGTTATTGGATCAGTCCTTGGGATTGATGTTAGCTCAGGTACAAAAAGGGTATGGTTATCCAGTTGCGATCGCAGAAGCCCACAATCAAGCGGTGGTAAGGGGTGGGGATAAAACCCGTTTTTTTGCCCTCCTAGAAAGGCAAATGATTAAAGCTGGTTTGAAAAATGTCGGTACTTCTTACAAGGAAGCACGGAAACGAGGAAGTATTGCTTAATACCATTTTAGATTTTAGATTTTGGATTTTCGCCATGATGACACCTACTGTCCACTAAAAGCCCCCGCATTCATGGGTGGGGAATGCGTTACCTGAAACAGCAAGAAGGCTCACACCTACCCGATAGGGAGGTGTGCCAGATGAATTGCGAGTGAGTCGAGTTGCGTGGTTTGATTGTATTTGAGCGTAGCGAAAACAAAGAAAACTACAGCGACGAGACGAGCAAAATATTTTATTTTGGATAACACAACCATTAAAATACTTGTTACTATGAAAAAGTAAACACGGTAAGGTCGATACCATGTATAGAGCAATTAAAGTTAGAATTTATCCTACTGATGAGCAAGAATTGTATCTAGCGCAATGTTTTGGCAATACTCGATGGTTGTGGAACTATATGCTTAATGCCACTACTACCGCGTATAAAGAAACAGGGAAAGGTCTTTCTAAAGCATCAATGGATAAGTTGCTTCCGGGATTGAAAAAAGAATATGAATGGTTGGGACTTGCTTATAGTCAAGTATTGCAAAGAGTCACATTCAATCTTTCAAGTGCGTTTGTCAATTTCTTTGAAGGACGTGCTAAATTTCCTAACTTTAAATCTAAACATGGTAAGCAATCGATTCAGTATCCCCAAAACGTAAAACTGCAACCACAGGATTCTGTAATTAAGTTTCCTGGTAATTTGGGATTAATGAAAACCGTGTTTCATAAAGAACTACCAGACGCGAAATTCACGACTGTGACAATATCGAGAAATGCTGATGGTAGATATTATGCATCTATTCTGTTTAATCACGCCACTTCCTACAACGGGGGGAACCCCCGCAACGGAGTGGCTCAGGAAGACACCCCAGTAGTTGCAATTAGAGATGCAATTGGGGTTGACTTGGGATTAAAAAACTTTGCTATAACTTCCGAGGGGTCAAAATACGACCTTCCTAAAAAGCAACTGGCAAAGTTAGAAAAGAATAGAAAGCGCAAACAGAAAAAACTAGCTAAAAAGACAGATAAAGCATCTAACAAACGTCGTAAAGCAAAACGACTGGTTGCAAAAGTATCTAGTAAAATAGCTAGAGTTAGAGAGGATTTTCTACACAAGCTATCTCGCAAAATAGCATACGAAAACCAAGTGATTTGTGTAGAAGATTTGGCAGTTAAGAACATGGTTAAAAACCCTAACTTGGCTAAATCAATATCAGACCAAGGATGGGGGATGTTTCAAACTATGCTCAAATACAAAGCTGAAAAATTTGGTCATACCTATATTGAAATAGGGCGTTTCTTCCCATCATCACAGCTTTGTAGTGAGACTCTACTATCAATCCCAATGCTACAAGAAGGATATGACTCATTGGGTGTTAGATTTGTAGATTGCCCGCACTGTCAAAAACAGCATGATAGAGATGTTAATGCTGCAATAAATATTAGAAATGAAGGTTTGCGATTATGGGAGTTAGGAACTAGCTCTTCTGCCCACCGAGGGGATGTAAGACCAAAGTCTTCTGGACGTAAAAAATCTATGAAGACCGAGGCAATCCCCGATGAATTGGGAAGCCTACACTGTACCGTTAGGTCAGTGTAGGTAGTTCACGAGTTTATCATTTGTGTGTGTAGGCTAGCAGCTAAAATAAACAAATGTCCTATAGCGACTTTACATTACGACGTGTAAAACAAGATTTTAATTTAACAATCGTTGAAGAAACCACTTTTATAACATCTATAGAACCGCAACAACCAAGTCCTTTTTTGGCAAATTTTCTGGACAAATATTTACCCTTAGCTTTGGCGTTGAATACAGAAAAAGCTAGATCAGAAATGCTAATATGTCCTATTTTATTGGAGGTCAAAGATATTTTTCAACAGCAAATTAGTTTATTTTCTGGTAATGATTTTACTGTAGATCAATCATTAGGACTAAACGGTGTTTGCGATTTTTTAATCAGTCTTTCTCCCGAACAGTTATTTATTGATGCACCTGCGGTGGTTGTGGTTGAAGCAAAAAAAGAAGATTTAAATGCAGGGTTAGGTCAATGTATTTCTGAAATGATTGCTGCACAACGTTTTAATGAACAAAATAATCAATCAGTTCCTACTATTTTTGGTGCAGTTACCACGGGAGATAGATGGAAGTTTCTCAAGCTGGAATCAAATACCGTAACTATTGGACTTTTAGAATATAATCTTCCTCCAGTTGAGCAAGTTCTTGGTATTTTGGTCGGTTTTGTTGCATATTATATTAAGTGAGCGATCGCTTTACTTTTGATTCCCTTATAATTATCCCATTGTATCAACAAATGAATATCCGCAAAGCACAGTTAGAAGATATTGAAACACTGTTTGAAATTAGAACAAACGTGCTCGAAAATCATCAATCCCGCGCAGAGATTGCAGAACTAGGTATCACTCCGGAAACAGTTGCTCAAATGCTACAAACTGATTGTTGTGCATGGATTGCAGAAATTGATGCCAAACCAATTGCTTTTTCTATTGCTAATGCAACCGAGAAAACCATTTTTGGTATCTTTGTTCTTCCTGCTTTTGAAGGTCGTGGAGCAGGTCGTGCTTTAATGGAAAAAGCTGAGGAGTGGTTCTGGTCCCAGGATATTGAAGAAATATGGTTACTTACGGGTAATAATCCCAATTTAAGAGCTTACGGTTTCTATCTTCATTTAGAATGGGTTCCGGTGGGTGTTGAGACGGATGGAGATATGAAAGGAGAGATGAAATTTATCAAAAAAATCAGCTATTAGGGTGTGTTAATAGGGTCAGTATAACGCACCTTCTCGGATAAGATGGTGAGAGAAAAACACCCCTGTGGCAAGGGCGCGATCGCAAAATTAATTTGGTATCTCAGTAATTCAATTATTTAATCCACTATAGGCACTATACCCATAAGCTAAAGTTTGTTTCATACCCTCAGCAGGCTTGAGACTTTTATTAATTGCTCTTGCAAAAGGTACAGAAACTCCTTTAATAATTTCCGGTAAAATGGCATACTCTTGGGTTGGTTCCACAGTAGATTGAGAACATTTTTTCGTAATTCCAGAAGTCGTTAAAATCTCTTCTATTTCAGTTGCATCATACTGCTTGAGATAAATTGGATTTTTACTAAAAATATTCAGATTTCTGATAAAATTGTGAATTAAATGGGAAGGACAATTTTTATTATGAAAAGAATGATTAAATACAAACATTCCACCGGGTTTTAGAACCCGGGCTATTTCACTCATCAGCCTTCTCATTTGTGCATCTGGTATATGCATAAATACACAATTGGAAATTACTAAATCTATGGAATTATCCTCTAAAGGTAAGATTTCGGCAGAATTACAAATTATATGAAATTCCGCACCTGGAAAAAAATCATATTCTTGTTTAAATTTGAGCAGTCGTCTCAGTAAAGGTTCAGATATATCTATTCCGTAAAATTTTTGGCATTGCAAATTTTTTGCTTTTGAGAGATGTAAAGGAATACGACCATAGCCACAACCAAGTTCTAAAATAGAATCAACAGACTTGTTTTCAGGAAATTGATTCCAAGTACCTCCAGGTTTTCCGGTGATCAGAGTATAATCTTGTTTTATTGGTGATGACTTTTGAATCGTCTCAATCTTTTGGGAACCATAGTATGTCTTACCAATTTTGTCCCATTTTTGTTTGTGTTGATTCTGATTCAACTGTTCGTAATCTTGAGGAAAATAAATGCCATCCCGTAGTTGGAAATCATTCAAACTGGGTTTTCTATTTACTAATTGACTCATATTCTTAGGCTGCAATACATATTAATACCAATTTGAAAAACAATGCGACACATAATTGATTGGTAGGGGCGGGGTTACCCCGCCCCTACGAGTGGATATGTTGCAAACATTTTTTGATTTGGTATAAGATGTCTCTTGTTATACTCTACATTCAGGATGAACTGCAACAGCAAACATATATAGTGTCTTATTTTGTAAGCTTTTCAAGCTGTTTTTACCGAAAAAAGTGCAAGATAATAGGGATATATAGCATTACGTAATTAGGGCGCGGACATTTTCACAAATAAGCTGCTGTGCAGCTAAATTGTATAAGGTGAAAACGTCAAATTATTGTAGTGCCGGCAGCGTTCGACGGCTCGACTGAGCTTCGCCGAACGTCTGAGCTCACGCCGTAGACGTAGTCGCCCCGGAGGGGCTAGGCTTGCCCGCGTCCGAGATACAAATTAAATACGCTACAGCTTACGGGTGAGGTGGGCACGGCATCAGTCAGCTTATAACCTATGGAAGAATATTGTAGGTGCCGTGCCCCTACAGGATAATTAATTTTTTGGTATTCCCCCTGAACGGAAAACTTCAGTTCTCAAGATGGATGAGATTTATAGCACTACGCCTGACGGGGCGCGGACATTTCTAAATCCAGCAAACCCTTTGACAGCATACTGTTCCCTGTTAAGAGTTCCCTGTTAAGAGTTCCCTAGCGCGTAGCGCTATAAAATGTGTCCTAACCTAAAACCGTAGGGCTATAAGGCTTAAAAACCTTGCATCGCCAATTTTTTGGACTCCAAAAAATGTTCCCTGTTAAGAGTTCCCTACCCCCACCAAAATACTTTTACAGCAAGCCTTAATTACTACCAAATACTGCCGAAGAAGATTCCAAAGTAGGGATTAACTGTATCCCGAATTCTGCTTCAAATATACTTTTGGTGAAATTTAAACTCCACAATTCCAATGCACAGTCATCATTAATATTGTCAGGAAAAACTCGCAGCAATAATTCCTGTACGTCTCGATGATATTCACATTTTATCCTGGAAACTGCACCGATTTGTCGCCGATCTAATGCCGCTGCCAATCTCAAAATAGCACTTAATTGACTCACCAGAATTTGGCTTCTTCTATTCAGCAAATTACGATAATTTTCATGCTTTTTCTTCGGAGCTGATTTGCGATGATAGCGAGCTAAATTGGCAATAATTTCGATTTCTGTTTCTGTATATCCTAATAAGTCAC
>JAAUYI010115666.1_pt1 | contig 59762 bp, 55 predicted proteins | sample 7278041 | NCBI WGS metagenome assembly JAAUYI01 (sample SAMN14350216, study PRJNA611818) | marine sediment metagenome | isolation source: surface marine sediment (0.6m) | place: French Polynesia: Moorea | collected 2018-08
AAGTCTTGTCTCTTACTTCAAACAAGGGTTGAGATACATTCTAGAAGCTATTATCTATCTCAGAAAAATCGAGCCCTTATGGAAATATTTGAATTTTGTCAGGTGTTAAGGTCGAGTGTAATATTTTTATGAAAATGCCCTGCGAAAATATTCGCTTCTAAAAGCTTACATTAATAGTTCATAACCAAAGTCTTAAGATTTGATTTTTCTAGCGAAATAATATCTGGTTTGTAGTATTATAGAACTAGGGGGAACACATGAGAAGTATTGATCCGGTCCCAGACTACCAAATGCCAGGGATCACACCCAAAGCAAGTGCTTCAGCCCGAGAAACACAATCTTTTCAGGGACAAGCCGAAGCTTTTTATTCTTGGTATCAATCGATTCGACAGCCAACCTTCCCTACGGAAGGGTTTCGGGGACTCCAATATATTATGCAAATAGGAGAAAAAGGGACCGCGACAGCAGCAGAAGCAAGCGCTGCAAGTGAAGAACTTAAGGATCTTATGGAGGAGATTGATTGCGGAAAAAAAACTCTCGACCAAATCCCCTATGAAATCGAGCGAATCGTTGATCATCTAACCGAAAATAACCCGAAAAGTTGTGTTGTAATGCAAGCCACTCAGATTGAAATCGCTGTCAATCTTTCTCAGTTAGAAACTCCTGAAGATCTAGGTGAGATGATGGGGTCTCTTTTACAAAGAGTTAATCCAGAAATGTCTAATATCCAAGCAGCAGCGATCAGCCACGTCCTTCAAGAGGGGCTCAACCAAAAGGACATAGATAGCAAAGAACTTAAAGGAAAGATTTTTTCTCTACTGAATTAATTCCTCTTTCAGTTGAGTGACATAGGCAAGCTTAGGAACCCTTAAGTCTACAATAAAGTCCCCTTCTTGCACAGTTGATTTAAGAAGCTGATAGTTAAGAAGTTCTTCCTTATACCTTTTTGTAGAAAGGCGCAAGATATGCTTCGCATCATTAGAGAGTCGTAAAACCACAACAATTTCTCTTTTCCCTAAAGAGCTTTCATTGATATGAGAAAGATCAATCCGATCAATTGCGCTTTTCAAGAGATGGTAGAGCTCTGTAGCTAAAGCCAGCTCTTTTCCCTGAAGGGGTTTTTCAAAGGGGAGGATTTCTTTGAGCCCTAAGTAGAACTCGGGAAGTTTTTTCGGAGTGAAATAGGGGGTTAAGGGAAAGAGATGCCCTTCAAGATCGAGTGCTGTGTTTTCAAAATCAATCAATGCAAAAACAGGATTTCTCAGGGTATAGTCAACATATAGGGTTTCTGCATTCAAATAAGAGGCAGAAACATTTTTAATGCATGGGCTTTTTCTTAAGACCTCTTCGACTTCCTCAGCGCTCAAATATTTTGGGCGATCTACAGACAAGTCGAGAAGCTCTGCAAGAAAATCTGTTTTAAGCCCCTCTTTAATAGGACCTGTTTGGGCAATGACTTTAATCTGGATTCTTTCGGGCCCTCTTTGCTCAAAATAAGAGAGGGTATAATAGAAGGCTCCAACGCAGAGGAGGGAAAAACAAACTAGCACTACAAAGCGTATGTACTTCATGAGAGTTCCTGAAGAAGCTTGGGGCCGACTTGTGTAATATCTCCAGCTCCAATTGTCACAAGGATATCTCCAGGCAATAACATTTTTGGAAGATAATCAAATAGAAATTCTTTTTCCAAGAAAAGAGCGTTTCTTTCCTCTATTTGTTTAAAAAAAATCTTATCAGTAATTCCAGGAATGGGTTTTTCTCCAGCAGGATAAATAGATGTGAGAATCAATAAGTCAGCACGAGCAAAAGCCCCTTTGAAATCAGAAAAGAGTTCTTGGGTCCTTGAAAAACGGTGCGGTTGAAAAAGAGCAATCAGCCTCCCTTTCTTCCCTCTTTTTGTTAGACTCTTTAGTAGCGCTTTAATTTCCGTTGGGTGATGAGCATAATCATCATAAATTGTGATCGAATCAATTTCACCAATCTTTTCATGTCTTCGCTTGATTCCTTTAAAACTTACAAAGGCTTTTCGTATCACTTCTGCAGGAATTCCAAGTTTTAAAGATAAACCAAAAACAGCCAAAGCATTGAGTGCGAGTTTTTTTCCCATTAACGGAAGTTCAATATCTTGATAAACGCTTTCTTCAAATTGAGCTGAAAAAAAGGTTTTCTCTCCCTTTTGCTCACACGATAAGAGGTTCAAATCTCCTTTTTTTCCGTAAGAAATTCCTGGAGGATTGATTTTTTTCAAAAGGGGATCATCTTTACACCAGAAAAGAAGATTTTTATTCTTTATTCGAGATATAAAGGTTTGGAAGCCTTTTACAAGCTTTTTCTCACTTTTCCAAAAAGCTAGGTGCTCTTTTTCAATGTTGGTTACAATGGCTCCTTCCCCTTCGTAATTCAGAAAACTTCCATCGCTTTCGTCAGCTTCTAAAACAAAGAAACCTCCTGGCCCATATCCTCCATTTTTCTGCAGGTTTTGCAAAATGCCTCCTACAGCAAAGGAAGGATGAAATCCTGCAGAAATGAGGACCCAAGATAGGAGGCAAGAAGTGCTCGTTTTTCCGTGAGTCCCAGCAACCAAAAGTCCTTTTTTTCCTTCGAGTAAGGTATGGATCAACTCAGAACGATGAAGAATCGACCGCCTTTCCCTTTTTGCTTGCAGTAAAGCAGGGTGATCTGAAGGAATCGCTGAGCTGTAAATAATTTTTCCCTTATCGGGTAGAGTTTCTGAGCGCTTAACCCCTAATGTTTCCAAAAATGAGATATCAGCAAGATCAGAACCAGAAACTAGCATCCCTTTTTCTAGAAGAATATGGGCAAGGGCGCTCATTCCACTTCCTTTAATGCCTAAAAAATGAAACGATTCTCTCATAAACCTAACCCAACCATCCTAATGTTTTGAGGACTACTGAACAAAGATCTTGTTTGGTTTTTTCTTTTTTAAAGTTTCTTAAAGCGCCTTTCATTTTTTTTAATGCTGCTCGATCATTTTCAAGCAATTGACCAATCGTATCAGCTAAAATACATCCTTTGAGATCTTTTTCTTCTAAAGTCACAGCTCCTTTAATCTCTTCTGTAACAAAGGCAGCATTTTTAAATTGATGATTTTCTGTGCCAAAGGGGTAAGGAATAAGAATGCTTGGAATAGAAAATTCAATCAGTTCTGCTAAGGTTGCAGCACCAGCCCTTGAGATACTGAGATCTGCGGCGGTCCAAGCATACTCCATTTTGTCTTCAAAAATCTTGACTGAAGAGGGAATTTGGTGTTTTTTGTAGATTTCTCGAAGCTTTTCTATCCATTTAGCTTCGCCAACGATATGAACGACTTGGAATTGAATTCCTTTTGAAATCAAGGGTTCTAAAGCTGCGCAAATAAAATGATTGATCGATTGAGCTCCTTGCGATCCTCCAAAAATAAGAACGGTTAACCTTTCTTGCTCTAAGCCAAAATAAGCGCGTGCTTCTTTTTGGGACAGATCACCCTTCTTTTTAAGAAGAGGCATTTGAACGCAAACGCAATCAGACTTTAAATAAGCTCGGGCATGGGAAAACTGGATCGCTGAAATGTTAGCCCATTTAGAGAAAAAACGGTTCACTCGTCCTGGAAAAGCATTGCTTTCAAAGAGAATCATCGGAACTTTTTTTAGTTTTGCAGCATAAACTGCTGGAAAGGCGTGATAACTCCCAAAGCCTATAATTAGGTTAGGCTTCTTTTTTTTGATAAACTGTAAACTACGTTTTAGCCCTTTTGAGATTTTTACAAGGGCTCTAAGGTTGTGAATGGGATCTTTCTTAAAAGGTGTTCCACTTTCAATATCTACAAAAGGAAAAAGGTCTTTTTTAAAATAGGTATTTTTTTTAAGTCCCGCTCCGATAAAAGTGGTACGGATATGGGGATGTTTTTGAATCAGTTCTAAGGCTAATGCTTGTGCTGGAAAAAGGTGTCCTCCTGTCCCTCCAGCTGCAATGAGGAGATTTACGTCATTTCTAGGCTCTTCCACGTGTTTTTCCGTTCTTTTACTTGATTTGCACTCATAATCAAAGCAATTGCAATGCAATTTGCTAGCAGAGAAGAGCCTCCTTGGCTAAAAAAAGGGAGGTTTGTCCCTTTGCTGGGAAGGAGTCCTGATACCACCCCTAAGTTTAGGAAAGCCTGAAAAGAAATCAGAAAAATCATCACACTTGCAACGCAAAATCCTCCCTTTGTTCTCGCTTTTAGTGCAATATAAAAACCACTATAGGCAATTGAAAGATAAAGGAGTACCAAAAAAAGAACGCCAATAAATCCGAGCTCTTCTGCATAAATAGCAGCAATGTAATCACTGCGCGCTTCAGGCAAATAGTTTAATTTTTGGAGGCTTTCTCCCATTCCACGCCCAAAAAGACGTCCCGATCCCGTTGCAATTTTAGCTTGATAAGGTTGATGCCCTTTTCCTAGTAAATCAACTTCTGGATGAAGATATACTCGAATTCTTTGCTTCACGTGAGGCATCTGAAACGCTGCTAAACCTCCAAGTGAAACTAAAAAGAGAACAGGAAGAAGCCAATAGTGCCATTTTACACGACATAAGAAGAAAAGTGCCATCATCGTTGCCATCATGATTACAACAGCTCCGTTATCGGGTTCAATCAGTATTAAAAATAGAGGAACAGACAAGCGCAAAATAATCAAATAAAACTGCTTTAGAGTCATTTTATCTGTTTTTAAGTAAAGATGGATAAAATAAAGTGGAGCAATGACTTTCATAAACTCTGAAGATTGAAAAGAAATAGGTCCTAAAAAGATCCAACGATGAGCTCCGTTAAGTGCTTTTCCAATCCCTGGAACAAAAACCAAAAATAAACACGCAGTACAGAGATAAAAAAGATAGGGAGAAAACTCTAAGAGTTTTCTATACCCAAAGAAGTAGACAAGGAGCGCAAAAATCACTCCTAGGCAGCCATAAGCAAGCTGCTTGATCAAGACGTGGTGGGTGCCTACATTCAGATTTTTATCGATCACCTCAGCAGAGGTGGTATCGAAAACCATTAAGATTCCGATTACAAAAAGAATCGTGACGAAAGAGAAAAGAAAATAGACACTTTTCATTGTATCTTTAAACGATCTCCAGGGCGGAGTCGTTTAGCTTTTTTCTCATCAATATTATTGAGCTTGAGAAGCTCTTCGACTTGCATGTGATGTTTTTGAGCAATTGTCCAAGGACTATCGCCGCCTTTCACCACATAGTATTCTCTCTCTTCTTCTTTTTTCGAATCAATTTTTAGGGCTTTCTTGTCAGGAAGTTTTAATTCTTGTCCAATTTGTAGACGAGAGTTTGAAAGATTGTTCAGTTTCATGATTTCATCAACACTGACGTCGTGACTTCTGGCAATCTTTTCAAGAACATCTCCTTGTTCCACAGTCACAACCCGAAGCAGACCCTTTACAGGAGGTTTGAAAACAGGGGTTTTTTCGTCTTTTTTTATTGGAGTAAGGACTATGGGAGGCGGAGACTCTTCTTTTTTTTCTTCGACTTTAGTCATGGCCGTGTAGCGGCTAATCACCTGATCCACTTGGTCTGCTCCTTTTTCTTTCGGAGGAGTCAGTTTTGCTGCAACGTCAACCTGCTCTTTACTCGGCTTAGAAGATACGAGGTCTGTTCTACTCTCTTTCTTTAAAGAGCTGACAAAAAGGGTCACAACAAGCCCTGCATTGATAAGAACTGCGACAATGATGATATCTCTTCGGTTCATTATTTTTCCTTCAGCTGTTTCACGTAGTCTTTAAACTTTTTTCCCCTCTCTTCATAATTTTGAAACTGGTCAAAGCTGGCAGCACCTGGAGAAAGAAGGATTGTGTCTCCTTTTTTAGAAGCATGGTAGGCTTTTCTAACCGCCTCTTCTAAGTCACTGCAAACAGTAACGCTTTTGAGTTTTTCTTTAAGCTCTAAAGCAAGCTCTCCAATTGCAAAGATTTTTGTCACCTTTCTCTCGAAAGGCTTTTTCCAGTTTTCGAAGGTCTCTCCTTTTCCTTTTCCTCCCGCAATTAAAAGGATAGGACCTTTAAGTTGGGATAGTCCATAAAGAACAGCATGACTATTTGTCCCTTTACTATCGTTAATAAATGTTACTCCCTCAAGCTTTTGTACCTTTTCCATTCGGTGCTTAGGGCGTTTAAAACTTTTGATTCCTTCTAAAAACTGCTTCCAATCCATTCCCAATTTTTGTGAAATGACCCAAGCAGCGCGCAGAACAGGATCACATTTTAGTTCCCAGTATCTCTTGTTTTTTGTTAGTTGTAAATAAGAATTCTCATCAATAATTTCTCCTTCTTTTAGTAATTCACCTAATCGGTATTTTGTTTTTTTATACTGTTCAAAATTTTCATAGCGGTCTAAATGATCGGGAGATACATTTGTAATGATACCATAATCAAAGCCTTTTGTTACCATTGTCTCCAATTGATAAGAACTCAATTCTATCACTAGAAGTTCCGTAGGATCAGGATAGCAAGCATACTCTGCAATGCTTGCTCCAATATTCCCTAAGGCTCGGGCTTTGGCCCCAGAAAAATTCAATAGATAGGTTAAAAGAAGAGTCAGTGTTGTTTTCCCATTTGTCCCTGTAATTCCAATCGCACGATTTTTTAAAAAGCGCATGGCAAGCTCGGCTTCTCCAATCACTTCTCTTCCCTGAGCTTGGGGATGGCTTCGTGGAATTCCAGGAGATAATACTGTCAGATCCACTTTTCCAATGTTTGCAGTTTCAGGGAGCACTTCAACCCCCTCTATGTGCTGAGGATTTTTATCGACGGCAATCACTTCATAGCCCTTTTGAAGCAAGAGTTTTGCAGCTCCCCTTCCGCTCATGCCTAGGCCAATTACGAGACAACGTTTAGAACCTATTTTTGATCTTAATCGATCCATCTTTTTATCCCCAAAATTCGCCTTACCTACGAAACAAACCTTGCCTAATGCTGCTCTTACTGAAACTTAATGGAAGCAAGCCCAATAAGTGCAAGGATTAGACTGATAATCCAAAATCGGATGACCACTTTTTGTTCCGGCCATCCCTTAAACTCAAAGTGATGGTGAAGAGGAGCACACCGGAAAATCCTCTTCTTATTGCGATAGCGGTAACTCAAGACCTGCAAGATGACTGAAACAGCTTCAATGACAAATATTCCTCCCACCAGGGCCAGCAAAAATTCTCGTCGCATTAAGACAGCTGCTGTGCCTAAAATTCCTCCGAGAGCAAGGGATCCGGTATCGCCCATAAAAACTTGCGCTGGGTGGCTGTTGTACCATAAAAACCCGAGGCATGCACCTCCCATAGCACATAAATACACCGCAATTTCTGCGCACCCTTTAATGTATGGGAGGTTCAAATAACGGGCCATTTCGCTGTGATTCGATAAAAACGCAAAGATCGCAAGCACAGCAGATACTAAAATAATGCATCCAGAAGCTAAACCATCAAGGCCATCTGTTAAATTCACCCCATTTGAAGAGCCTGTTACAACAACTGCTGTGATCGTGAAGGCTAAAATGCCCCCCACTCCACCTAGAGTAAAAAGCGCCCCTTTTTTAAAAGGGAAAAAATACTCTCCATAATTCGCAGCGGGAGGGGGAAACCAATGGCCGAAATGAATTGTCTCACTAAAAGGGGGCCATAAAAGATAAAGTCCTAATAAAGCCACAAAAAGAAGCTGTAAGGCAAACTTTTTTTTTGCTGGAAGCCCCTTAGAGTTTTTATGTTTCATCTTCAGGTAATCATCTATTCCACCCAGAAGCCCTAACCAAACCGTCGCAATGCATAGAATCAAAGTAAAAGAATTGCGTAGGTCCATCCACAAGATAAGAGCAATCAGCATCGAAATGAGGATTAAAAATCCCCCCATTGTCGGTATCTCTTTTTTCTTTTGATGCAGCTTAGCAAGCGTAGGACAATTTTCCACTCGGATCGATTGCCCGGTCTTCAAAGCATAAAGCTTGTTAATAAAGCGGTGCCCTATGAAGATCGTTAAAAGAAGTGTTGTCATGGCCGCTAAAATCATCCGTGTTGAGGCGTAGAGAAAAACAGCGGGAATCTTCACTGCTGTCTGATGGGCTAAATACTGCAAAGACAAGTAGATCAATCGATTATATCTCCTTTAAAACTGTCCATAACTTGAGGGAATTCGATCCTTTGATCAAGACAACATCACCAACTTGTGTGATAGCTTTTAGATGCTGTATTGCTTCTTCTTTAGATACAAAAAGTTTTGCTAGCTTTCCGTTCTGTTTGAACAGATCCACCATTGGTCGACATTCTTTTCCAACGCAGAGAAGCTCATCGATCATTGGCAATGCACATTCTGCAACTTCTACATGACTTTTTGTTTCAAAAGTCCCTAATTCTTTCATCGCACCAAAAAGAGCCAATCTTTTTTTGCCTTTGGGCAGGCTTTTAAAAGCTGCTTTTGCTGCAATTGGAGATGCGTTATAAGAATCATCGATAAACAAAATGCCTTTTTTTTCAATTTTTTCTCCGCGGTGCTTAAAAGGTTTCAGCTTTTGAATCCCTCTTAGGATTTCTTCCTCAGTCAGTCCTAAATATCTAGCAATACTAACAGCAGCTCCAAGATTTTCTAAAAGCTGGGGCTCTGAAAACGGCGCTTTCAGTGTGCTGTTGCTAAACCATGTTTTGGGGGATGGAATGGCTTGAACAGCTTTGAATCTTGCCGTATCTTGGTTCAAAAAGGCGTGTTTTATCTTTTTTGATTGAAAAAGTTCGCATTTTGCTTCTGCAAGTCCTTCCAAGTCATCAAAAAAGGCAGCATGGGCTAAGCTAATTTTTGTTAAAACACCTAGTTCTGGTGGAGCAACTTCAATCAATCGAGAAAGCTCTCCCTTTTGACTCATCCCCATCTCTAAAACAAGAATCTCATCATTTCCCTCCCAATTCAAAATCGTCAACGGCAAGCCAACTTGAGAATTCATACTCCCAGGGGTTTTTGCGACTCGAAACTTTTCATTTAAAACGGCTGCAATAAATTCTTTCGCTGTTGTCTTTCCTACAGTTCCAGTCACACCAATAACTAAAGGACTTTTGTCCTTGAGGACTTCACAAGCTAAACTTTGAAGCGCCTTTTTAATCTCTAAAACAGGGATCAGTTCCATCCCAAAACTAGGACCTGAGTACTCTTTGGAAACAACCGCAGCAATAGCTTTTTTTGTAGCAACTTCTTCTAAAAATTGGTGACCATCAACTTTCTCACCAGGAAGGGCGAAAAAAAGTGTTCCTTCTTTTACCTGCCTACTATCAAAAGCTGCATGTGTAACTCTGCTCTTTTGATTGGAAAAGAAACCAAAAAACTCTGCAATTTGCCTGATCGTTTTATTCATCTTATTTCCAAAATATCTAAGTCAAACTTTTGAATCAAAGCATTCTTAAATCGCCATAAACTATCACCTTATAGAGAAGTCGCTGAAAGAAGGCTTTGAGGGATTCTAATCCTCACAGCAAAAGACCGGATCTTTTGGATTTGATCAAGTGTATCTGACCCATGCATTTTCGTATAAGGCTACAAAGAAGCCGGCCGGCGGTTGTATCGCGGTGAGTTCTGGCTTGTTAAGGGGGCTAGACCCTCTTGATTTTGAGGGAGTTTTAATCTTTTAGGCACCTTAAAGCAGAGCTCCACGCTTGACTTGAAGAGGAAAATTCATCATAATGATGGCTTTTTGGTGGCATGGCCAAGTGGTAAGGCAGGGGCCTGCAAAGCCTCTATCCCCAGTTCGAATCTGGGTGCCACCTCATTTGTTTGGGGTGAGCAAACGCAGCTAGAAATTTTTTTTGGATGGGAGCATCTATCGCGCTGCTTTTCTTGTAAATGGTTCTTCACTGTGTCAAATAGCTTATATCTGCTACCATCTGCACCGCGCAATCTTTCTTCCTTTGCCTCCCTTCATCCTAAACAGTTGTGCAAATAAACAAGTGAGATAAGTGTGTTATATGTAGTAGCAACGCCGATTGGAAACTTAAAGGATATCACCTTTAGGGCTGTTGAGGTACTTAAAAGTGTCGATTTAGTGTTGGCAGAAGACACTAGAACAAGTGGTGTGTTGCTGCGCGAGTATAGCATTCCCACTAAAATGCGGAGCTTTCATAAGTTTAACGAAAAAGGACGTGAGCAAAAAGTTTTTGATCTATTGCACAGAGGAAAGAAGATTGCTCTTATTTCTGATGCGGGAACTCCAGGAATCTCCGATCCTGGGGCTGGATTGATCCGCAAGTGCCGAGAAAATGGGATGAAAATTGAAATCGTTCCTGGTCCTTGCGCAGCAATTGCTGCTCTTAGTGTATTTGGAAGTGAAGAAAACTTTCAATTTATCGGCTTTCTTGAAAAGAAGGGGAAGAAACAATTGATCGATATTGTCTACTACCCCGGCCTTACGATTGCTTATGAGTCCCCTCACCATTTGATGAAAACGCTCGAATCAATGAATGAAATCGCTCCTCAGTCAAAAATTTTTATCGCACGTGAATTGACAAAGGTTTACGAAGAACTTCTTGAAGGAACGCCTCAGGAGCTCATCAAGCATTGTAAAAAGAAAAAAATTCTTGGGGAATACGTCCTTGTTTTCTCTGGAAATAAAATCCCCTTTGAAAAAGATCCTCAAAAATTGATGGAAGAGATTCAAGAGCTTTTTAAGATAAGTGCTAAGGATGCCCTAGTTGCTGCTGCTAGGCTTCTAAATCAGCCCAAACGGGAGCTTTATAAAACATTTAATGCCTAGAGACGTTTAAAAAAGGAATGGGATTAGAAAAAAAGCTCTTCTTGAGGAGCTTATCAAGCATTGACATTTGCTTTTTTCGCAAGATCTTTTCGAGAAAAAACCGCTGAAAATGTCCTCTCCTTTTAAGATTTACTGGTAGCGATCCAGCCATTTTGCTCAGCAATTTCTTCCACAGCACCGATTTTAATTTCTTGGCGTTCTTGGATGATTTGAACATAGTTAGAGGCTTGGTGCAGCGCTTCAAAGGTTCCCGTGTCGAGCCAGGCAAAGCCGGAACCAAAAAGATGCACTCTTAAATTCCCTCTTTCAAGATAAACACGATTGACATCGGTAATTTCAAGCTCTCCACGAGCAGAAGGTTTAAGAGATTTTGCAATGGAAATCACAGTATTATCATAGAAATAAAGTCCTGTAACAGCATATTGAGAAGGAGGTTTTTGGGGCTTTTCAATAATGCCTGCGACCTGTTGATCTTCATCAAAGGCAACAACACCATATCTTTCAGGATCTTTAACTTGATAACCAAAGATAATGCCTCCACTTTCTAAGGTACCACAGCTTTTCAAAAGAGAGCTCAAATGTTCTCCGTAAAAGATATTATCGCCAAGAATTAATGCTACGTTTTGATCTTCAATAAACTCTTCAGCAATAACAAATGCTTCTGCAATTCCGTTGGGCTTTATTTGAACTCCATACGAAATATTAAGCCCTAGATGAGAGCCATCTTTTAAAAGGGTTTGAAAGCGAGGAAGGTCGTGCTTTGTTGAGATCAGCATGACCTCACGGATTCCTGCTTGCATCAGAGTTGATAGCGGATAATAAATCATAGGCTTATCGTAGATCGGTAAGAGTTGTTTGCTGGTTGCAAGGGTGAGGGGGTGAAGACGTGTGCCAAGTCCACCCGCTAAGATAATACCTTTCATGAACCTATCCTATAAGTCTTTGTTTGTCGTTCGATCGCACTAGATAGCAGAAATTCCCCGGTAATATTTCTTATCATCTAACCCATATCCTATAATAAAACGGTCTTCAATAGCAAATAAGGCAATATCGAGACTCTCCTTTCAAGAACAATCCAGCAAGGGTTTCTTAAGAATATGCTTTGCAACAGGCTCCAAATTATCCATTTCTTTTATACGCAATTTTCCTTTACTGCCCATGCATATGGCTTAAACAGTAAACAAGTTGAGGATTTTCTCAAAGCATTCTTTAGTTTGAGCAGGGTCACTGAGAAGCTGCCATCGGAGTTCGTTGCTCCGGGAAGGGGACTTTTGAATGAGATTTTGATTCATCTTTAACGAAGTTGCATCCTTCCTTGATCAAGCGATCTATAAAATCAAGATGATAGTTTTCTCCTGATAAAAAAACGGGGTTTTGAAGCATATATTGATGAAAAGGAATGGTAGAATCTACCCCACCAATATGAAATTCACGAAGCGCTCGTTTGGAAATTTCTATCGCATCCTCTCGATTTTTTCCTTTGACAATGAGTTTTGCAATCATTGAATCATAAAAAGGGGGAATTTTATAGCCGGAATAGCAAGCACTATCCACGCGAACGTGGGGGCCGCCAGGAGGAATATAGTATTCAAGAAGTCCTGGAGAAGGGATGAAGTTTTTCGAAGGATTTTCTGCATTGATACGGAATTCAAGAATATGCCCTTCAAACCGGATATCTTTTTGCTTGTAGGAGAGTTTTTTTCCAATAGCCATTTTCATCTGCTCTTTGACAAGGTCTATTCCTGTGAGCTCTTCAGTCACTGTGTGTTCAACTTGGATTCTTGTGTTTACTTCCATAAAATAGAAATTTTTCTTCTCGTCTAATAGGAACTCTACCGTTCCCACCGTATGATATTTTGCAGCTTTAGCTAATTGCACAGCTGCTTCTCCCATTTTTTTACGAAGATGAGGGGTCAAAAGTGGGCTAGGTGTTTCTTCAATGAGTTTTTGTCTTCTTCGTTGAATGGTACAATCTCTTTCTCCTAAGTGGACATAGTTGCCATATTTATCACCCAAAATTTGGATTTCGATGTGGCGAGGATTCATGATCATTTTTTCAAGATAGATATCAGGATTTCCGAAAGAAGCTTTTGCCTCTGTTCGAGCCGCTGTGTATTGCCTGACAAAGTCATCGGCATCATGAGCAATGCGGATCCCTTTTCCTCCCCCCCCGGCAGTCGCCTTGATGAATATGGGAAATCCTATTTTTTTAGCTTCCTTTGCAGCTTTATCCACTGTTTTGACAATTCCCTTAGAGCCTGGAATGACTGGGCAACGGACACTTTGGGCAATACTCTTGGCCTGCGCCTTATCGCCCAATAGACCAATTGTCTTTGAAGAAGGTCCAATAAAAGTAATCCCACAACTTTCACAGATGGAGGCAAATTTTGCATTTTCACTTAAAAAGCCGTAGCCGGGGTGGATGGCATCGGCGCTTGTAATCTCACAAGCTGAAAGAATGTTAGGGATTCTAAGATAGGATTGGTTCGATGGAGCTTCTCCAATACAAATCGCTTCATCGGCATGAAGAACGTGAAGAGATTCGCTATCTGCTTTTGAATAAATCGCTACGGTTTGGAGTCCCAGATCATGACAAGCTCTAATGATCCGAACAGCAATTTCCCCTCTATTAGCAATTAAGATCTTTTTCATTATTTAAGCCAATGTAAAAAGTTTTGTTCCAAATTCTACAGGATGTGCATTGTCAACATGAATTTCTATCACAACACCACTTTTCCCGGCCTTGATTTCATTCATCACCTTCATCGCCTCAACGATTCCAACGACCGTCTCTTCTGTTACAGTATCACCCACTTTCACGAATGGATCAGCTTCAGGAGATGCTGCTGTATAAAACGTCCCAACCATCGGAGAGGTAATCTCATGTCCCTCTTTTGACTCTGGCTGTTTTGCATCAGTCTCTTTTTGAAAAAGTTTTTCCTGTGCTTGAGGTTCAAACTGAGGGGCCACCGTTGCAACAGGAGGCGCATAAGGGATCGTATCAAGGCCCTTGCCTCTTTCCAGCTTTAGCTCAAAGCCGTTGTTATCTTTAAGAGCAATTTTGGTCATTCCTGTGTCTTCCATTGCAGCCATGAGTTCTTTAATTTCTTCTAAATCCATTCTCTATCTCCTAAATTCTCTGCACATACTCTCCAAGATGGGTATCAACGTTAATGATATCGCCCACTTCAATAAACAGAGGCACTTCCACCTTAGCTCCTGTTTCCAAAATCGCAATTTTACTGGCTGAAGAGACAGAAATCTTTGACTTAATATCTTCTAGCTTGATGATCATAAGCTCTAAAAACTGGGGAAGCTCTATGGAAAAAATTGTTTCTCCATAAAACATAGCTTTAATTTGAATTCCCTCTTTCAAATAGTTGACTTTATCAGCCACGATATCGGCCGGAACAAGGATTTCATCTAGCTCATTGATATCAAGGAAAAAGTAATCTTTTCCTTCTAAATAAAGAAACTCCAAGAATCGCTCACTTAAGGTCACTTCTTCAATCGCTTGATCCAGTTTAAAGTTTTTCTCAATCACCTCATCGGACATAAGATTCTTTAACTTTGTTTTAATAAAGGGAACTCCCCTAGCGACTGTCACTTTAAGACTCGTTTCGACTCGATAGATTTTTCCATCAAGAGAAAGAGTTGTCCCGGGTGAAATTTGCTTGCTTGTTATGACCATGTCTTGTTAACCAATGATTTCAAAAGTTTCTAAAAGACTTTTCAATTCTTTTAAATATAAGATGGTATAATCAACATCCTTTTTAAATCCAGTATTACCTAAGCCCCTCCCCCATTTGAGTTGAACAGTTTTGCACCCAATTTTTTTAGCAGGAGTGAGATCAAGAGAAATTCTATCTCCACAAACTAAAGCATTGAATGGAGAAATTCCCATTTCTTCACTCACTTTTTGGTAAATCTTTTTTTTATCCCCACCTGTGCAAAAATGAAGTTTAGTAAAAAATTGAGTTGAAATTCCGGCCCGCTTCATCTTTTCCCGTTGAATTTTCTCTTTTCCCTTTGTCACTAAAACAAGAGGATGACGCATGGAAAGTTCTTCTAAAACTTCTATGGCATCTTCAACAGGTTGGATCGGCGCGTCGAATATGGGACTTTCATACACAGCTCTTAGTGCGGCATCCAAACATTGAGCAGGAGCTCTATGAATCTCTAAAAACTCTCGAATTGCTTCTTCTGAACTCAAATGAAATGTGTTGAGTCTTAAGAGCTCATCGTAAGAACGGTTGAAATTTGCCATTGAGAGACCAGCGCCCCCGATTGCTATGAGGGCGTTTTTCAATACACCAGGCAATATGGAACCACTTGTGTCAATAAGTGTATCGTCTAAATCAAAGATGATCAACAATTTTCATGATCTCTTTTGTTATTTGTGTTGAATTATGACGAATCAAGCTTCGAGTTATTAACATATCCCCTTTACGACTTTGAGAAAGCTTTCCAAGAAGAGGTGCCGAAACCACCCGAGGTCCGTTCATATCATTTTCTATCAATTCACCCTCTTCTGCATATTTTTCAATCAATTCTTGATCAGGCATCTGGTTGTTCACCAGAATATGATCAAAAATATCGTCTCCTAAATAGGTCACGATTTCACTCAAATAATCACTCACCTTATATCCTGTTGTTTGTCCCCTTCGGTTCATTAGGTTTGCGATGAAAACTTTTTTTGCATGGGATTCTCTAAGTGCTTGACTGACTCCACTTACAAGAAGATTTGGAATGATCGAGGTGTGGAGTCCCCCTGGACCTAGAATAATAAGATCAGCATTCCGAATTTCACTAATGGCATGGGGATTAGATTCAGGAAACGGTTCAAGGTAAATTTTGCTATACCCTTTATCAATTTCATGTGAGAGATAGATTTCCTTTTCCCCTTCCAAAATTTTCCGATTCTTAAGAATCATCCTTAAGCGGACTTGATGTGTGGTGACAGGAATGACTTTTCCCTTAATGAAGAGAATACGTCCCATTTCTTCAACAGCGCGCTCAAAACTTCCGGTCACTTTGTCTAGAGCTGAAAGGAGGAGGTTCCCTAAACTATGACCTCCAAGTCCTCCGTTTTCAAAGCGATAATTCATCACACTACGCATTAACCTTGAAGAATCGGAAAGGGCTACTAAACATTGTCGGACATCACCTGGCGGGAGAACGCCCAGTTCATCCCGAAGAATGCCCGTGCTTCCCCCATCATCTGCCATGGAAACAATGGCGCTAAGATCAACGTTATGTTTTTTTAGACCACGAAGAACAGTGAAATTACCTGTTCCTCCTCCCATAACAACAACCTTTTTCATCCACGAAGCCCTTTGATTTTTTCTTTCATATCTTCCCCTTCGAAAAGGTAGGTTCCAGCAACAAGGTGGTCAGCCCCTGCTTTAATCACCTGAGGGGCTGTTTTATCATCAATCCCGCCGTCGATCTGAATAGCAAAGGGAGGAAGAGTTTCCCCTTCTTTAGGGACTTTTCCACCTCTGCGGACATTCAATTTATCGCAAAGCCCACGGGCAAATTCGATCTTCTCTAAAACCTCAGGAATAAAAGCTTGTCCACTAAATCCTGGATGAACTGTCATCAAAAGTATTTTGTCACATTTATCAAGATACTTTGGGATGAGGCTTTCATCAGTTTCAGGACAAAAAGCAAGCCCTGCATGGACGCTGCATTTTCGAATATAGCTCAAGGTGTCTTCCACATCTTCTGTTGCTTCGAAATGAAAAGTGATGCAATCGGCGCCGTTTTCTACTAGACGCTCGATATAGTGATAAGGATTGTAGACCATGATATGAACATCGAGGTAAAGATCTGTTGCTCGATTAACCGCTGCAAGACTTTTAGGACTCAGCGAAAGGTTGGGAACGAAATGGCCATCCATAATATCAAAGTGGATCGCATCGGCCCCTGCTTGTTCCACCCGTTTTGCTTCATCGGCCAAATGACCAAAGTCTGCTGCAAAGATCGAGGGTTCAATGTAAATTTCATTATCTATTGCCATATAGCTCCAAGTATAGACAAAGGTCTCGAATATTATCAAATGAGGTTTTATAGGCATGTTGGTGAAATTTTTCATTGCCAAATAAAACCTTTCTAAACCCTCTCGTCATATTCAAGGTCTAAAGAAATAAGAGGCATTGAAAGTTCTTGAAACTTTTTCTAAGGCGTGACTATCAGCCACGATATAACAATAGCCCTCCTCTTCTTGCGTTACAAAATCCTGTTGCGTCTGCATCTTCTCAAAAAGAAACAGGAAGAAATTCTTTAAGATTAGAGGATCTAAAAATTTCTCTTCTCCGATGGAAAAAGAGAGTGAAAAAAGGTTTCCAAAAGATGGTGGTACTGCCTTCCAACCAAACTAAGAACCTTTTCCAACGCCTTAACAACTTCATTTTGCTTAGAAATCATTCCTCCATTGTAAAAATCAATAGAGTGATCTTCTCGTGAAAATTCTTTTAGGGGGAGCGCCACTTTAAAAACAACTGCTTCTTTTGGATATTTTTTTCTTAGCATCCCGATTTGTTTGATCTGATCAATTTTAGGTCGCAAACAAGAAGCTAAAAAAACATCTTCGAGGGGCGGCATTTTAGAGAGTACAAGGCGTTGCTAAAATAACAGTGAAAAAAAGCTTTATTTCGGTTTGTTTCTCAAAAGAGAGAATCACCTGAGGAAGATGACGTGCAAAGTGGAGCTCTTGTCCCAAGGTGATCACATACTCATAGAACTTCTTCTTTATTTCGAGGCATGAAAAGGAGACGAAGAATTCATCCTTTTGAAGTCTCGAGCTCTGCACAGGGCATACCCTTTTGCAAAACATGTTTACCCTGCTCAGAAGGAGTCTTCATAGGTCGGACCCTTTTTTGGGGCGTCTGCATGGATCCAAGTTCCTGCAAAACGTCTTCTACATTCTCTCTTAAAAGATTTTACGTATAAAGGCATTCCGTTTTTTGCTGCGAGTAAAATAGCTCTTTTATGAAGGACAAATTCTGAAAACGTTAGGGCCTCTTTAAACGAAAGTTCTGAGATGAGGGTTGCTTCAGGATCTTTTTTGGGATCATTTGTATAGATCCCTTTCACATCTTTGTAAAATTCGACATTTTCAGCGCCAAGCGCTGCAGCAAGAGCTACTGCCGAAGTATCACTTCCGCCACGTCCCAACGTTGTAATTTCCTTTTCAGCACTCACCCCTTGAAATCCACCAACGATAACGACTTTTCCTTCATCGAGGTGTTTTTGAATCCGACTAGGGCGCACATCTTGAATCAAAGCTTCGTTATGATGGTTAGAGGTAATAATCCCCGATTGACTCCCCGTTAAACTAATCGCAGAAATTTTCCGCTCTTCTAAAGCCATTGCAAGAAGAGACATGCTAATCCGCTCACCTACAGAAAGGAGCATATCCATTTCGCGCTTTGAAGGCTCTTTAGCCACTTGATGCGCTAGTGAAATGAGCCCATCAGTGACATTTCCCATAGCGCTAACAACAACAATAAGGCGCCCTTTTTTCTCACCAATAATGTCTGCAACATTCCCAAAATGCTCAGGAATTTCTAAAGCAGCACCACCAAATTTCATGACTAGTGTTTTCATAAAAACCATCCTAGATCCTTGGAGCGTTTGAAATCTATGAAAAAACTCTTGGCTTGTAACCGTTCGTGGAGTTTAAGTAAAAAGAAGTAACACAGCTCGTATCTTCATAGGTCATAAAACTTCATGAACCCGTAAAAAAGGGGAAGCTCTTACAGAACTTCGCCTTTTGTGAGATTGTATTTGCAATGGATTATTTTAGAAGTTCCAATGGATATCCAAACCAAGACCGTACATACTTACGCTTTGCTTCCGATATTTTGTCTCGTTAAATATCGCTGCCATCTCGAGCATCTGTTTTTGTTCGCACCAGTATTGCGCTTCAAATCCAACTCCCGCACCAATGTGTTGTGTATTGTTGTGAATGTACTTGTCATAACAAAGGACGAGTTTCATTTGCACTGTTGGCGAGAGTGCTTGAGAGTTAAAACTGATTGCAATTTGATTATTTTTAATCGCAGTATAGCTCTCTTCGTGGTTCACATTAAAGAATCCAAGAAAGAGCGTGCCAGCAATGTCACTGGAGATGCTGAAGCCATAGCCTAAATGCCACTTATAATCAAGACCTAAGCATGGTCCTAAACCCCAGAATTTACAATCGTCCTCAGTACGAACAATGTTTGCACCAATGCGATGACCACCAGTGTACTGAATAATCTGCGCTTGATCGATCCATACTACCTTCAAACCCCAGTGAGGTCTAAGAGATGACTCTCGATCAATAAAACAGACGCGATCTAGTTCAAGATCAATGGCCTTATAGCCAAAGTTGTATTCTGATTTAGCACTCGTACAAGCTAGTAAGAGCGACTCACTATGGCCCTCTCGAGTCGAGGAAATATATATTGATGCTTTGGTAGGAATAATCAAACCGCTAAATTTAGATGCTACAGAATGACTACCACTGGTGTCAAACCAGGTATATTGCCCTTTGAAACCCCAACCATTATGCTCAAAGTTGTATTTTAGACCCACTCTAATGCCGCAATCCCATTTAAAGTCGATACCTTTCTCACACCCTTTCAAAGTAAGCCTGGCCTCCTCAACATAACTGGTCTCATCAATATGAGCAAATTCTGTTCCACCAACTTTTGCATGCCAGTAAAGGGCTTCAAAATTGAAGAACCAACCGTACCCTTCTGCTTGAGCCGAAGCTGTTTGCGCACCATAAGGAATATTGGTGCACACTTGCTGCACCTGATTTTCAATTTGCGTCACCTGAGAATCCATAGCCATAGCAACAAGGGCTGTGGACGATGCTAAAAGAAAACCCACAATAATGCTTGAATTTTTCTTACATTCAGCTTTCCCATCTGTTATAAGTCTTTTATCTGAGTTTCTCATAAGTTCATAATATCAAAGCGGGACTGGGTTATTTTAATCAATGAATAAATTCTTTAAATCGCAAGAATTGAACTCACACTTCTGAAAAAATTATTTTTCAACAAACTCACTAGGATTGATCATCATGATTTTAGTGTATTCATTTTCTCAAAAGTGTTAACATTAACCTTTCCTATTCGATTTTAGAGGAAAATATGGCCACAACAATTGATACCAAACGTCAACTCCACAACAGGACTATTCTTGGAATCCTACTCATGATTGTAGGTCTAGCACTTTATCCGCTTTCAGACGCTTTCATCAAACACCTTATGGGAACCTACTCAGTTCCTCAAACATCTTTTCTAAGGGCCGCAACAAGACTTCCTCCTCTTTTAATCATGGTGTTTTTCCAAGGTGGGATAAGAAAAGTTTTAGCAACCCAGCACCCTAAGAAACACCTTGTTCGTCTCTTTGTGAATTTGATTTATACGCTTTCATTTATGTATGCCTTTTCTCTGGCTTCACTGACAAGCACCTACACAATCAGCTATACCTCTTCCCTTTTCATGATCATTTTAAGCGCTTTACTGTTAAAAGAGTCAGTGACTCGGGATCGATGGGCTGCAGTGGGTCTAGGATTAGTCGGTGTCATAATTGCCATGCGTCCTTGGGGAGGCACTTTCGAACTCGCTGCTCTTATTGTTCTATTTGGGACCTTTTTAGGAGCCCTCAACAAAATCTTAATGAGAAAATTGGCTGCAACAGAACACAGTTTAGCGATTGCCATCTACCCTAACTTCGTTATGATGTTTGCAATGCTCCCCTTCCTGTTTGTCTCTTTCGTTCCATGGGCTAGATGGGGGGCTTGGAAAGCAATGCCCTGGGAGCACTGGGGTCTTTTTGCAATTGTTGGAGTGATTACAGCTGCCGGGCAATATGCAATTACACAAGCGCTCCGTTTTGCCCAAGGGTCTGCCCTTGCTCCCATAGACTATTCGACCTATTTTTGGGTGGTCGCGTTTGATGCCTTTTGGTGGAACAAAACTCCAGACCTTTATATGGTCATTGGCGCTGTGGTAGTTGTGGGAAGTAACTTGTATATTTTATGTCGCTCTTCCAAAGAGAGAAAGGCTGCAAAGGTAGCTAAGCTAACATAGCCCTAAAGCAGCTGCGTTAAGCTTTTGATTGGATCCTATTGAGTAGAAAACCGTGAAATAAAAAAAATAGCTTTCTTGTGTTAAATCACATGTAGATATTTTGCGAAGTAGTAAGCAACAACTATCACACCGACCGATACTGCGGCCCAAATAAGGTTGGGAACCCACTTGACTCCTCCCCCCATGCTCCCCCTTTTTTCAAGGGTTCCGATCCCATAAGCAAAATCATGGTTTTTCTTGCCCCACTTCATCGATTCAGGATACTGAGAAATCAATTTTTCACCATCCATTCCTAGAAAGCTTGCATACTGTCTTATAAAACCTAGCATATAAACTGGTGATAAAAATGCGTCATCCTTTCCCTCTTCGATCGATTCTAGATGAGACACTCTAATAGAAGTTGCATTTTCGACTTCTTTTAAGGAGAGATTGAGCTCTTTACGTTTAGTTTTAAAAAGTGTACCTAATTTTTTTATATCTTCACTCATGTGCGTACTTTATGTTTCTCAAAACCCAAAGCTAACTGATTAATGATTTTAATTAAAGCATTTGCTAATGTTATAGGATGCGCAAATCTTCTAATTTTATCACTGAAATCGATACAACTCTTGCTTCTAAACTGAAAAAAGAGTTAGAAGACCAAGGATTTGATCTTTCGCAGCCCGTCTACACCATTTTTCAAGCTAAGAAAAAGGGGGTTTCTTGCACACTCTATACATCGGGAAAACTTATGGTTCAAGGGAAGGAAAAAGATGACTTTATCAACTATTATCTTGAACCAAAAATTTTAAGAAACTTTTCCTATACTTATCCTGAAACTGCTGTCGATATGAGTCCCCATATTGGCGTTGATGAGGCTGGAAAAGGAGATGTCTTTGGCCCTCTTTGCATCGCAGCTCTTTATGCAGATGAAAAAATGATTTCAAAGCTTATTACAATGGGAATTCGCGATAGTAAGCATCTTAGCGATAGTACAATCATCAAATTTGCCTCTAAAATAAAACAAGAGTACCCGCATGCAGTCATTCAAATCTTTCCTAAAAGATACAATGAGCTCTACGACCAGTTTAAAAATCTGAATCATCTCCTAGCATGGGGCCATGCGACAGCCATTGAAAAGCTTCTTAAAAAGACCGACTGTAGAACAGTCCTTATCGATCAGTTTGCCAGTGAACATATCGTAGAAAATGCTCTCAAGCGGAAGGCTCTTGCAGTAGCGCTTTCCCAGCGCCATCGTGGTGAGGAGGATATTGTCGTTGCAGGAGCTTCTATATTAGCTCGTGCTGCCTTTGTCCAAGGGATTGAAAAGCTCAGCTCCCAGTTCAATCTAAACTTTCCCAAAGGAGCTTCCTCCCTTGTTATCAAGGCAGGACAACAGTTTGTCAGATCTCATGGAGAATCCCCTCTAAATGAGGTGGCAAAGCTTCACTTCAAGACGATTAAATACTTTGTTTAATGTTTAGATTAAAATAGTTATTTCATAGCTTTAAAGAGATAAAACAAAGATTATTTTTTAAATTAAATTTATTTTTATTATTTTAATATAACCTATTCCTTGATATTATAACTGTTATAAAAGACGAAATAGGAGGTCTTAAATGGAAAATGCACAAGCAATCTGCTCCAATGTTGGTCACTACGCCCGAGCAGCTGTCGAAGTCACAGGAAACACTAAAAATTATTTGGGGAAAAAAGTTGAAGTCGTAAAAGGCTACGGTGAAGCGGCTGCGGAAAAAGTGGATCGCATCCGTCGATTCGCTAAGAGCACAAAAGCTTTTTGCACAGTGGTCGACCAAACAGTGTATGGTTCATACCGAGGACTTATACTGGGCGGTATAGCCGGTTCTATTTTGAGCGGAGGGTTTGCAGGTGCCTATGCTGGGGCCCGCGCCGGTGCACAAATTGGAGCTTTGCTCAGTATGTTCAACGCAGTCGGTGAAGTCAGTGAGACTAATGCAAAAAAATGCTAAATCGAGTAGTTAGATTAAAATAGTTATTTAATACCTTTGAATAGATAAACTAAAAAAATTATTTTTTTAAATCAAACTTATTTTTATTACTTTAGTATAACCTATCTCTTGATATGACCTTAAGTGTAAAAAAAAGTGGGAGACCTTAAATGGAAAAAATGCAATCTATCTGTTCTGGTGTTGGTTATTACGCCCAAACAGCTGTTGAATCAGCAGGAGCGACTAAAAATTATTTGGGGAAAAAAGTTGAAGTCGTAAAAGGCTACGGTGAAGCGGCTGCGCAAAAGGTGGATCGTATCCGTCGATTTGCTAACCACACGAAAACTTTTTGTACAGTGGTCGACCAAATGGTGTATGGTTCATACCGTGGAATTATACCGGGCGGTGTGGCCGGTTACATTTTAAGGGGAGGGCTTGCAGGTGCTTATGCTGGGGCTCGCGCCGGTGCACAAATTGAAGCTTTGCTTAGCACGTTCAACGCAGTCGATGAAGTCAGTGAGACTAATGCAAAAAAATGCTAAATCGAGTAGAGTGCAAGGATATGATACACACCCTTTCACTTACTTCATTTGTCCTTATCGAATCAACCACTATCACTTTTGATCGGGGTTTTCATATTTTAACCGGCGAAACAGGAGCTGGAAAAACACTTCTTACTCCAAGCAATTCATCTCCTTTCTGGGCAAAAAGTCTCTCCAGAGCTTGTTCGAGTTGGCGATGATAAAGCTACAATTGAAGCCACTTTTCATATCGAAAATCTTCCTGAAGTTCACGAAATCCTAGAAGGAAGTGGAATCGAGTATGATCACCATGAATTGCTGATCATTCGTCGCGAAATTTCAAGAATTTCAAAAAATCGTATCTTTATCAATGCGCAGATGGCTCCCCTTTCTCTTTTAGGACAACTTGGTCCCCATCTTTTAGACCTCGTTAGCCAGAATAACTCCCAATCCATCCGTCAAAGTGAAACGCAAAGAGAGCTTCTAGATATCTATGGTAATCTTAAAGAGCATGTACGCGCTGTTGAAAAAGTTTATGACGAAAAAAAAGCGCTTGATAAAGACTTATTAGACCTTAAACACACGGGCGCTTCGAACCGACTAGAGTCGCTTCGAAGAATATAAAACCCTCGCGCAGTCAAAAGAAACCATAGAAAAATTCAGCTTTCTTCAAAGGGGGATCGACCATCCTTCTCTTATTCCAGCTTTAGCTCAATTCCAAAAGTTATCGAATGACCCCTCTTTTACTGAACATATAGAAAGTGCCATTGTCCACCTCCAAGAGGTCTCCTTTCTTGTCTCAAAAAAACTAGAAGAAGCTGAAGACTCCCCTCACCGGTTTATAGAGTTAGAAAAACGTCTTTCCATGTTAAACCAATTGAAGAAGAAATACCATCTCGATTCACCTGAAATCCTCAACCGTGTAGAAAAGCTCAAAAAAGAGATCGATAACCTAGAAAATATCGCCAAGAAACTCGAAGTCTTAGAAAAAAAACTAAGGCTTAAAGAAGAAGGGGGCAAAACGCTTTCCTTAACCCTATCTCGTAAGCGAAAAACCGCTGCAAAAGCACTGGAAAAGAGGCTTGCTGAGACTCTACGGTCCTTAAATCTTCCCCATGCAACGATCTCAATCCTTTTTAAAGAAAAAGAGATGGGACCCTCAGGAATCGATGAGGTCTCATTTTTCCTTGCTGCAAATAAAGGAGAGCACGTTTCTTCAATCGCTCAAAAAAGTAGTGGTGGCGAAGTCGCTCGCTTTCTTCTGGCCCTAAAAATCATTCTCGCGGAAAAAGAAAGGCTTCCTACATTGATCTTTGATGAAATCGATGCGAATATTGGAGGAGAAACTGCAACCCTTGTGGGTCAAAAGCTTAAAGCATTGGGCAATCAATCTCAAGTTGTAGCAATTACCCATTTTCCTCAAGTCGCCCGCTACGCAGATCATCACTTGCAAATCTCCAAGAAAGAATGCAACGGGCGCACTCTGACTGAAATTTGCCCTCTCAAATCAACAGAAAGAGAAACCGAACTGCTGCGCATGCTAGGAGGGGTTCAGATACATGAAGAATACTTTGTTTAACCACCTTTCCCTTGTTCTAAAGTTATAATGGCATTCTCTGCAGCTGATTGTTCGGCTTCTTTTTTTGAGGATCCTTTTCCTTTTCCAAGCTCTTTTTGATCTAAATGCACTTGAACATAAAATTTTTCAGGTGCTCCGGCCCTTCTTCTTTAAAAATGGTATATTCTGGGGGTTTTTGATAGCTCTTTTGGCAGTAATCCTGAAGTTCCGCTTTCCAGTTGCGTTGAGGCTTTTCAATCATCGAAAGCACAACATCTTCAAAGTGGTCAAAGAAAAAACGGCGCGCTGCTTCCATCCCCCCATCAAGATAAAGGGCTCCCATAATCGCTTCAAAAAGATCGGCAAGAATCGTTTCTCGCCCCTTTCCTTCCTTCATTGCTTCCCCTTTTCCGACCATTAAAAAGCGTTCAAGAGCAATTTTTTTAAGGTAGAGTGTACAGGCAGATGCTTCGACTAAGCAGGAATGGAGATAAGAAAGCTTACCTTCGAGCTGATCGGGAAGATAGGAATATAAGAAGTCGCTCACAATCAGTCCCAGGACTTTATCTCCTAAAAATTCTAACCGTTCATTGCAACGATCGATCGCATTTCCGTTTGCACTGGCATAGGAGCTATGTATAAAAGCCAAATCAATTAAAGTTTTGTTTTTGAAAGTGTAATCGATTTGGGCCTCTATCGCAGGGATGTCCTTGCGCAGATGCTCGCTTGAATGAGTTTCGTCTAAATGATTCATGTTAGGGAAACAGTTCCTAGTAGTGGATGAGCATGTACTAGATTCTATCTTAGTAAAGGTTCTATCCATCATTTTGGCTTTGGTTGCAATGACTCCATTTGCATGCAATGTATTGATCGCAGACTTTATTATCACTCCTTGATGTCTTACAGGAGTTTCTGTGAACTGGGTTGCGCCATTTAAGGCACTAAAAATCGTTATCAATCTATCTAAAGTAATCATTTTACCTATCCCGATAATCAATTTTATCGAATTTTTTACAGATTTTCTTGTAAGTCTTAATCTTTTTGCAGCAATGGTAGTCTTTTTCCCTTTGCACCATCAAGGTTTATATTCTTCATATTTCTCATTTGTCAATATTTTAGATGTCGGGATTTTTGAATAAGAACCGAAAAATCGACGGAACTTTTTTACTAGCGTAGATTCAACTAACCTGGGTTGCAAGTAAAATGCAGTGATTCAAGGAAGCTCCATTGATATAATTCCCAATGCAAGTCACTTGAGGATAGTGCATTTTTAGGTGGCTTTCAAACGCCTGGACACGTTTTAGATGGCCAATCCCATATTGAGGGATGACATTTTTCCATACTTTAAGGTGCACCTCGCTTGGCGCCGATTCAATCCCTAAATGTCTTTGCAATCCTTCTAATGCAGCCTTTATTCCTCCGCTGCGCAGCATCACAGTCAGTCTGGTTTCAGCGCTTGTCTGGTTTTGCAGCGGAAAGAGAGCAGAGTCAAAAACCACTCCGAGAATATTTTCTTTCTCCGAGCTTGGAATAAGATATCCAAACCCTTTTTTCTTTAGAAGATCTTGGGAATAAGCCACATTAACAACAGAAAGGCTAGCTTCTTCGACAGAATGAAAAAATTCTCGCATCCTCTTATCTTTAGCAAAAAGCTTTTTCATCCCCTGCGAAGAAAGAGCCAGAATGACGCGTTCCTCTTTGCCTAACGTTGTCAATGGGGTCTTTAAGTGGATCTTTCCTCGTCCTTGTTCCACCAAGCGATCAATCAACGTTTGCAGTCCTCCTCTCAATGTAAAAAGACCCTTTCTCTTTTTTCTCTTTTTTTTCTTAAAAAGGGCATGTGTGATAGAACCATACTCTCTTTCCATCGCTTTGAGCTCAGGGAAACAAGCAGAGATCGAAAGTTTATGAATATCTCCTGCGAAAATGCCCAGAGTTAAGGGGTCAAAAAAAGTCTCAGCAGCATAGTTTCCTAAACGACGAGACACAAAATTAGCAATCGTTTCATCTTCATCGCAAAGATAAGGCTGTTTCCATTCTTTGAGGAGCGCGGGAATCAATCGAACAACAAGGGGAGAAAAGGGTGAAAGAGTTTGAAGTTTTCCTCCCTTCCACAAAAAGCGCTGACTTGCTTGTTGACTAGAATAAAGAATCTCGCCTGAAAGGCCCACTTCATCAATCAGATTCAAAAGAGGTTCTGCCCTCGAGGCTTTAAAAGTCCGGGGTCCTCTTTCAAAAAAGAACGGGGAATGACAAGACTCAATACACCCGCCTAGTCGATTGCTTTTCTCAAACAAAACAATTTCAGCATTCGGATATTTTTTAGATAGATAATAACGGGCTGCTAAACCAGAAATCCCCCCGCCAGCAATGGTAATTTTTTTCATAGCCACAATGAACCTACGGTCTAGATTCATACGAATCTCAATACATAGAGTCTCAAATCTTTCTTGATCTTTACTCTGAAAATAGCCTTTTCGATCTGGCCAACTAATACAGGGTTAGTTACGATCTCGAGAACCAGTTTTTTGAAAAAATCTTCAGGGCAACTCGACAGTTTTTGTATTGAGACTGGTATAAGTCAGATTTTTACATGGAGGTTAATATGTTGCAAGTTGAGAGTGAAAAGCAAGAGCGAATCGTGACCTACCTAAAAGATCTTAGGGATCAAATCGTTCAAGGCTTTGAAGGGTTTGAAAAAAATAAACGCTTTCAGAGGAAACTTTGGGATCATCATGGAGGTGGAGGGGGCGAAATGTCTCTTCTTCGCGGAGAGGTATTTGAAAAAGCTGCAGTGAACTGGTCAGGAGTTTATGGAAAAGAACTTCCTTTTAAGGAAGATAAACAGCCCTTTTTTGCAACAGGCGTTAGTCTGATTACACATATGATGAATCCTTTTATGCCAACGGTTCATATGAATGTGCGCTATATTGAAACGGCGCATACATCATGGTTTGGAGGAGGCTACGACCTAACACCTATGGGCTTTGAAAAGGAAGCCGATACTCAGCATTTCCACTGTGTAGCACGAAACGCATTAGGAGATACGTTGTATGAAAAATTCTCCCAAGAAGCCGCAGATTATTATTATATCAAGCACCGGAAAAAAGAGCGCGGCGTAGGAGGCATCTTTTTTGACCATTACAAGACTAAGCACTTTGAAAAAGATTTATCTCTGTGGAAAAATGTCGGTTCCACATTCTTAGATGCCATTCTTCCTATCTACCATCGCCATGCTGAGCACCCTTATACCAAAGAAGACAAAGCAAGACAAAATGCTCTACGTGCCCACTACGTTGAGTTTAATCTGCTTTATGATCGTGGGACAAAATTTGGCTTTCTTTCAGGAGGAAATCCAGAAGCGATTTTATGTTCCATGCCCCCTATCGCGACGTGGTAGCGCGCTTGCTGAATCCGTTTTACGTGGTGAGAAGTTTTTTACCGTATTGACAAAAGCTTTAACGTGATCCACAGGACTATCGGGAAGCACCCCATGACCTAGATTCACGATGTAGCCAGGATCGCCCTCCATACTGGCTAGAAGTTTTGTCGTTTCTTTTTCAATCACAGGAATCGGTGCATAAAGAAGTTCTGGATCGAGGTTTCCTTGAACGGCAATAGTGGGAGGAACATGCCGACGGATCTCCTGCATAGAATAGGTCCAGTCAAAACTGATAGCACTGGGTTTGACAGAAACCATTTCTGAAACAAACTGGGTAGAAGCTCGAGAAAAAATGATGACTGGCGTTCCTCTCATCGCTTGGACAATTTGCCTTAAAAAAGGGAGGGCAAAACGGTAAAACTCATTTCGCGACAGGAGGTTAGCCCAGGAATCAAAAATTTGAACGGCATCGACACCGGCTGCAACTTGCATCTTTAGATACGCAATACTTTGGTTAGTTACAATCTGTAAAAATTCTAAAGCACTTTCTGGATCGGAATAGAGCCACTTTTTCCCTTTCTTTCCTGTCATGTAAGTCATGACAGTGAATGGACCTCCACAAAAGCCAATGAGCGGTTGTTTGATTTCTTTTTTAATCAAATCAATTCCCTCACGAACAAATCCTAAAGCCTCTTCCACCGGTTGAGGACTGATTTGAATGAAGTCATCAGCAGAGCGCATTGTTGGCGCAACAACCGGCCCCCCTTTTCCTGGGAATGTAACAGCAAAGCCAAGACTCAAGGGAACGTGCAAAATATCTGCAAAAAGAATCGCTGCATCGACATCCAAAATGTCGAGAGGTTGTTTTGTGATTTCAAAAATGAGCTCAGGATTTCGGAACATCTCCTCTAAAGAGTGCTTTTTTCGAATGGTTTGATAGTCGGGAAGATAGCGCCCTGCCTGTCGCATGATCCATACCGGAGGACGCTCTTCATTTTTACAAGCTAATGCCTTAAGTAAACTAGGCTCTGAGAAGACGGTTGAGGATGGCATCGACAGTAAATCCAAATTCATTTGCTATATCACTCATGGGACCTGAAAGACCAAATTCATCGATCGAGATGGAAATTCCATGCGGGCCAATAAATTTTGACCAACCAAAACTCACCCCTGCTTCTATCGATACACGTCGTCCTATTTCTCCACAAGCAACTTCTTGTTTATATTCTTTGTCTTGTAGATCAAACAATTCCCAACAGGGAATGGAAACAACGCGCGTTCCTTTCCCTTGTTTTTCTAAAGCCGCAGCCACATCTAAAGCTAGGGCGACTTCTGATCCTGTTGCAAAAAGGGTATAGTCACATGTATCCGTTTCTTTTTTGATAATATAACCTCCCCGACTAGCACCTTCATCGAAGGGGCGATTGGTTTCTTCTAGTACGGGAAGATTTTGCCTAGATAGGGCAATCACTGTCGGATAAGGATAGTTTAAAGCAGCAAGCCAGGCAGCCTTCACTTCATGGGCATCTGCAGGTCGAAAAACATGAAGGTTGGGAATGGCTCGAAGGGCTGCTAAATGTTCAACAGGTTGATGTGTCGGCCCATCCTCTCCTAAGAAAACTGAGTCATGGGTCAATTGGAAAATCACATGAAACTTTGAAAGACACGCCAAACGAAGTCCGTTTCTTAAATAATCAGAAAAAGTGAAGAAGGTTCCCACGTAAGGAAGAAACATATGCGTTTGGAAGAGCCCTGAAGCTATTGTTGTCATCCCAAATTCACGGATTCCATACTTAATATTCCGCCCTTTGAAATCATGTTGGGCAATCAAGGGATACTCTTTCATCAGCGTACAATCAGAGCCTGAAAGATCTGCCGACCCCCCGTAAAGAAAGGGAAGTTCTTTCCCTAAAACTTGAAGGATCGCCTGAGAGGCTTTTCTTCCCGAAATCGGAGCATCAAATGCAATCTTATTCAGGGTCTTTTCAAGGCTTGCCGGTATGACTCTCTCATACATTGCTCGATAGTCTTTTGCTAAGTCAGGATAAGCTTTTTGCCAACCCTCAAAAGCTTTTTTCCACTCCTCTTCCATAGCCTCTTGTTTGGCAAGTTTTTGTTCGAAGAAGGACTTGATGCATTGAGGAATATAAAACTCCTCTTCAGGCAGCCCTAAAGCTTCTTTTGTCTCCCTGACTTCTTCAGGTCCCAGAGGAGAGCCGTGTGCTTTGGATGTACCCTGCCTATGGGGGGAGCCCTTTCCAATCATCGTTTTACAATCGATAAAAACGGGGCGCGTTTGATTTTCCTGAATTTCTTTCATGACACGGTCAATAGACTCTAAATCATTGCCATCCATTGCATACACTTCGAAGCCGTAGGCTTGATAACGGGCAACAACATCTTCAGAAGAAGCTTGATCAAGGGGACCGTCTAAGGTAATTTTATTTGCATCGTGGATAAGAATGAAATTATCTAAACAAAGGTGTCCTGCAAAAGAACTCGCCTCACTCGAGACTCCTTCCATTAAACAACCATCTCCTGCCAAGCAATACACTTTTGGGCTGAGGATCTGGCATTCATTGCGATTAAATTTAGTCTCTAGAATCTTTAGACCTAGGGCTTGCCCAACAGCATTCCCAACACCTTGACCTAAGGGTCCTGTCGTTGATTCAACGCCGGGTGTTTCACCATATTCTGGATGTCCAGGAGTTTTAGAATGAAGTTGCCGGAAATTTTTAATGTCATCAAGAGATAGATCAAATCCTGCTAAATGAAGGCATGAATAAAGCCACATTGAGCCATGACCAGCAGATAAAATGAGGCGATCCCGGTTTATCCATTCAGGATTCTTTGGGTTATGCCTTAGAAGATGTCCATAAAAATAGGCCCCAAGTTCTGCACATCCCATTGGAAGACCGGGATGACCAGAGTTCGCTTTTTGTACAGCTTCGAAGGAAAGTTGCCTGATTGCATTTGCCATTTTTTCTAAAATTTTTTTAAGATCGTTATCCATATGAAACTATCCCAGGTTAGGACTTATATTTGATTGCCTTAATTGTCGAGCAGTCTTTTTCTTGCTTTTAGCCTTCGGATCCCCTATTTTTATGTTTTAAGGATAAAGATATCAAGAACAAAGTTATAGTTAAGTAGGTTCATCGACGATGTTGTCACAAGAGATACGCAAAAAGTTTCTCACATATTTTAAAGAAAAAAACCATGTTGTTGTTCCTTCATCCCCGCTAGTTTCGCACGATGATCCTTCCCTTCTTTTTATTAACGCTGGGATGAACCAATTTAAAGATGTATTTTTAGGAAAAAGCAAACGAGACTACAAACGAGCAACGTCATCTCAAAAGTGTATTCGGGTCGGAGGCAAACATAACGACCTCGATCATGTCGGACACACCTCGCGACACATGACATTCTTTGAAATGCTCGGAAACTTTTCTTTCGGCGATTATTTCAAAAAAGAGGCGATTGCATTTGCCTGGCAAGTCACAACAGAAGTCTTTCAGTATGACCCTGAGCGCGTTTGGGTCTCTGTCTTTGAAACTGACGATGAAGCTTACGAACTTTGGAAACCTCATGTCGATGAAAAAAGAATCATCCGTTTAGGAAAAGATGAAAATTTTTGGTCTATGGGAGATACCGGCCCCTGCGGTCCTTGCGCAGAGCTTCTCTATGATCGAGGAGATAGATTTGGATCAGCGTCCCATCCTCTAGAGGATAAAACTAGAGAACGCTACCCGGAATTTTGGAATCTCGTTTTCATGGAGTTTAACCGAGATAGTCACGGAAAAATGACTCCCCTTCCGAAACAATGCGTTGACACTGGAGCTGGACTAGAACGGGTTGTTGCGTTTAAAACGGAAGTAGACAATGTCTTTCAATCCGATATTTTAAGGACGTTGATTACGCGTGTTGAAGAACTGTCAGGTAAAAAATATGATCCAACTGATTCCCACCTTGGTCCTGCTTTTCATGTCGTCGTCGATCATCTCCGATCCCTTGCCTTTGCGATCGCAGATGGAGCTCAACCCAGTAATATTGAACGGGGGTATGTTCTTCGGAAAATTCTAAGACGTGCCGCTTGGTATGGACGTCTCCTAGGGTTTAACCAACCTTTTCTAGCCGCCGTCTTTCCTAGCCTAGTCGATACGATGGGAAGTGATTACCCTGAGCTGAAGCAATCAAAATCTCAAATCAGTGAAATTCTCACACTTGAAGAAGAGAGCTTTTTTCGGACACTGCGTCGAGGCGGAAATATTTTACATACTATTATTGCAAAAGCCCGTGCTAGTAGCCATAAAGAAATCAGCGGCGCAGATGCTTTTAGACTCAAAGACACCTACGGCTTTCCTTTGGAAGAAATCCTCCTTATCGCTAAAGATAGTGAACTTACTGTTCATCTCGAGTCTTACGAAATCCTCGAACAACAAGCGCGTGAGCGTTCACGCCGAGCTAAAATCAGCCATAAACAACTGGCTGAAAGCTCTACTTTTGAAACCTTTGTCGAGCATCATGGCACTTGCAGTTTTATAGGGTACGATGAAAGAAAAGGAGAAGGGAGCATTATTGGGCTGATTGTCGACGGTCAATCTGTGGAGGTGATGGACGAAGGACAAAAAGGACTTGTGATCCTTGATGAAACCCCATTTTATCCCGAAAAAGGGGGGCAAGTCGGGGATAAGGGAACGCTAACCCACTCAAAAGCGCAGTTTACTGTGGAAGATTGCCAAACCCCCTACCCGGGTGTCATTGCCCATCATGGAGTCTTAGCAAAAGGAACTTTGATTGTAGGAGAACCTGTTATGGCTCAAATTGATCATAGCCGGCGCAGCGCAATTGCTAAACATCATACAGCGACCCACCTTCTTCATGCAGCTCTTCAACAAGTTCTAGGATCTCACATTAAACAGGCAGGCTCTCTTGTGGAGCCCTCTCGCCTGCGTTTTGATTTTACTCACCATAAGGCCCTTTCTACAGAAGAAATCCGTAAAATTGAAAGATTTGTAAATAAGAAAATTTGGGACAATAAACCATTAGAGACGTACGAGATTAAATTCGAAGACGTCCAAAATCAGCCTGAAATCAAACAATTCTTTGGGGATAAGTATGGCGATGTTGTCCGCGTCGTTGCTATTGATAGCGACTCCAAAGAACTGTGTGGAGGAACCCACGTCCAAAATGTCGGAGAAATTGGCTATTTTAGAATGGCTAAAGAGGGAAGCATCGCTAAAGGAGTGCGCCGTATTGAAGCGGTCATTGGCGAAGAGGGAGAAAAACTTCGGTATGCTTCTGAAGATCAACTCCTAACTATTGCCTCTATGCTTAAGTCAAACCCACACAGAGTGGGAGATGTTTTAAAAACCTTGCTTAAAGAAAACGTCAAACTCAAAGAACAAGCTTTTTTTACTCGAAACAAATATTTGAATGATTTGGCAGCTTCTTTGATGACAACAATCAAAACAGTACAAAACTATTCTCTTCTAAGCGCTATTGTTGACATCGAAAAAAAAGAGCTCAAAGACTTGGGAAACGCTCTCATGCAGCGGATGGGGTCGGGGATTCTCCTTCTCTGTGTCATTGAAAAAGAGAATTGTCAACTTTATCTTAAGGTCTCTCCAGATCTTGTGCAAAAGGGGATTCATGCCAATACCCTGATCAAGCAACTCTTAAATCTCATCGAAGGTTCTGGAGGAGGCAAAAAAGAAATGGCCCAAGCTGGAGGGAAAAACTCTAAAGGGGTCATGATCGCTTTCGATAAAATCGAAGAACTACTTCGAGACTAACAAACAATGCAAAAATGTCTCGCCAAAATCATTCCAATTGTAAAACAACTTAGCCATACACTAAACGATAGGAAGTGTGCTTTAGTTTTGAGGCGTAGAAAAAATGGCAAACGTTGCGAAAAAGTGCAGTCTAAGCTGGAGGGAAAACCTTATCTTTATAGATAAGGAAAAAGAAACTTAGACCACACAAACCTAAAAAGCCCCTGATAGGTGCTAGAACCAAATGATAGCTAGCAGACTAACCCTAATGCACTTTAATACACAAACTTTTTTTTACAAATAGTAATTTTTTCTCAGAAGATTTTCTGCGTCGTGGTATAATCTTTCCCATGTTACAAAAGATCGAGACGTTTTCATCCATTCAAGCCATTAAAAACGCGATTGAAACTGAAAAGAGCCTTCTTTTCGAAAGTGTTTGGGATGCCCCCAAAGCTGCTCTTTCTCTTTTGCTCCAAAAACATGTAAAAAAAAATGTCTTAATTATTACTGGAGGCGAGCGTGAAACATGTCTCTATGATGATCTGATTTTTTTCTCAGAAAAAAATGTTTGTTCTTTTCCCGCTTGGGAGACTTTACCTGGAGAAGAAATCGTTCCTAATAGTGATATTATTGGAAAACGCTTTGAGATATTAAATACCCTTCTCAAAGAAAAAAATAATCCCCAAATCATTTTAACCCCTCTTCAGGGAATCTTACAAAAAGTCTGCCATCCAGAAACACTAAAAGACAAACAACTGACCATTAAAAGAGGGGATGAAATCCCTTTTGATCTTCTGCCTGAAATGCTCGTTGATTTGGGATATGTGCGGACAAGTGTTGCAGCCGATAAAGGAGAATTTGCAATCCGGGGGGGGATTGTCGATATCTTTCCTCTCTCAAGCTTTAATCCTTTCCGCATAGATTTTTTTGATGATGAAGTGGACCAGATGCGCATATTTGATCCCATTTCCCAAAAGTCGATTGGCAAAGTTGAAGAGATTTTTATTCCCCCTGCAGCTGAACACACCCTTTTAGCGCAAGAAAAAACGCTCGCAACACTTTTGGATTACTTAGGAGATCAAACGATCATTATTTTTGATGATCTCCTTGCCATTGAAGATCGCTATGTTGCTTTAAAAGATCTTCCCGGAGCTTCAACCCCCTACTTTCTCTCTTTTTCAGAGCTTTTTAAAGGCTCTGAAAAGCTGCAACGTGTTTACTGTACAAAACACTCCTTGGAATCCCTAAGCGACATCGAAGGGAGTGAAACAGTTGGGCGGGATTTCTATTCTGGAAAAAACCCTCTTCAACCTGTGGAGTTTGAAATCTTCGATCAAAAAATCAAAACTAAACGGATGCCGCACGCTTTCCGAACGATTAAAGACTATTTTTGGCAAGAAGTCGACAAAGATAAACGCCTAGAAGCTGTTCTCAAACAAAGCAAGGACCTAGCCGTTATCTTTGTTGCAGCTTCAGAAGCTGAAGAAAAAGCTTTTAAAGAAAAGATCGATCAAACTCTTCTCCCCCTCCCAAAACAACAAGAGTTTAAACGAGGCTATCTATCGAGTGGCTTTGTTCTTCTTGATGGTCCCTACGTTCTTCTTCCCTATCCAGAACTCACCAAACGTTATAAAGTCTCAAGGCAAAAATGGCGCAATACTTATCACACACCTGCTGCTGAGTTCCATGCCTTGGAAAAAGGAGACCTTGTTGTCCACTTCCAAAGTGGAATTGGAAAGTTCTGCGGGATTGAAAAGCAAAAAAATCACCGCGGACAAGAAGAAGAGTTCCTCCTGATAGAATATGCTAACAGTGGAAAACTTTATGTTCCCCTGTCTCAATCTCATCTCATCAGCCGGTATATTGGAACAAAAGATGAAATCCCTTCTCTTAGTAGATTAGGAACAAAGAAGTGGCAACAAGCAAAAGCAACCGCCCAAAAAGCAATCATTGGGTATGCAAAAGATCTGCTTCAACTTCAAGCCATGCGCGAAGCAAAAGGGGGCTATCCCTTTCCCAAAGGAAGTGAGGATCTCTTTTTATTTGAAGAAGACTTCCCTTTTGTAGAAACCGATGATCAACTGCAAGCTATTCAAGCCATTAAAGAGGATATGGAATCGGAAAAGGCTATGGACCGTCTTGTTTGTGGGGATGTAGGTTACGGAAAAACAGAAGTTGCCATGCGGGCTGCTTTTAAAGGCGCCTACGATGGAAAAAAACAAGTTGCTGTCCTTGTTCCTACCACTGTCCTTGCGATGCAACATTATGAAACATTCAAAGCGCGTATGGCAGATTTCCCGCTCAATATTGGAATTGCTTCCCGCTTTGTCAAACCAAAAGAAGTAAAAAAGACCCTGGAAGGTGTTGCAAAGGGATCTGTTGATATCCTGATTGGAACACATCGAATGATCAGTAAAGATATTCAGTTTAAAGATTTGGGTCTTATTATTATCGATGAAGAACAACGCTTTGGTGTCCGCGCAAAAGAGCACTTAAAAAAAGCCAAAGTTGGAGTTGACTGCTTAACCCTTTCGGCAACACCAATTCCCCGCACCCTGTACTTTTCTTTACTTGGGGCACGCGACATGTCAGTCATCAATACGCCTCCTCAAGACCGTCTCCCTATCAAGACAATTCTTGCGGAAAAAGAGGCAGAACTCATTAAAAACGCCCTTCTACGAGAGTTAGCGCGTGACGGCCAAGCTTACTTTATCCACAACCGCGTAGAAACCATTCATAAAATTGCTGACGAGATCCGTGCATTTCTTCCTAACGCGCGCGTTGAAGTGGGTCATGGACAAATGCCACCTGATGCGATCGATGCGATTTTTCACCGGTTTAAACAAGGGGAGATCGATATTCTTGTTGCAACAACAATCGTTGAAAATGGAGTGGATATTCCAAATGCCAACACAATCCTTATCGATCATGCTCACGCTTTTGGACTGGCAGACCTTTATCAACTTCGAGGACGTGTCGGGCGTTGGAATCGCCCTGCCTATGCCTATTTCCTTGTACCCAAAAATCGCTCTCTTCAAGAAATTTCACGCAGACGGCTTAATGCCTTAGTTGAAACTTCAGGTTTTGGAGGAGGGATGAAGCTAGCCATGCGCGACTTAGAAATTCGTGGGGCGGGAGATATGCTTGGAACCCAACAATCAGGAAATGTCTCTGCAATCGGTTTTCATTTCTATTGTAAGCTGCTTAAACGCACAATTGATACGATGAAAAAAAAGCTCTCCCCTTCCTTTTTCGATACACGCATGGAACTCTCATGCGATGCCAACCTCCCGCCCTCTTATATTGCTGAAACAAGCCTGCGTATGGAAATCTATCACCGCTTAGGAGAAACCACAAATAATGAAGAAATTGCAACCCTTTTCGATGAACTTATCGATCGATTTGGTCCATTGCCACTGCAAGCAAAATGGCTATATCACTTAAATCGTATCCGCGTTTTTGCAAGCCATCACAAATTTATCTTACTAAAGTTTGAAAAGATTACCCTTTATGCCAAAAGACAATTAGGTAAAAAACTCATCGAAAAGAAAATTTTCCTTCCCTTAATCGAAGATCCCGAAGAGTTCGAATTTATTACGATCGGATTGATCAAGCGGGACTTTGAGATTTGAAAAGTAAAGGGAAGCTTCAAATTTCTCATTAAACCACTTAAGATTGAGTGACATGCCTAAAACGGATGTATGAAAATGACCTGCCGCTTGCGGAAGGCATCTACAAGAGACCAGTTGCTTTTCGTACAATCATTTAGATACTGCGCCCAGTCTGCACTACTCTACCTCTCCCCGCAAGGAAGATGTAAGATACGTAACATCTTTCGGAGCTGCTCTTTTGTATCAAAAGTTAGTGGGAACATATGCAAGGCTCCAACTATATTTCTTACGACATTCAACTGTGCATTTCGTGCACTTCCACCATCTTCCTTACACCCTCGTGATAGGGATGAACTTTAGCTCTAAGTCTCGCAACAGCAACATCTAGAAAGCGTTTTTCTATGCTCCTTCTGGCGTGCTCATAGGAGAACTGACATCCTCTCCGGCCCAAAGGAAGAGATTTTACGACATGTTTCGATAATTTTTACATACCTGTCGAAATAAAATATATACATTAATTATGTTATTTACAACTTTATGATTAAATAGGAGCCAAGGCTATGTCAAAATTCTTTCCCATACCCAAAAAGTTTTCAAAAGAGATATCTGGGGCAACGAAATATTCTCACTTCCCACTTTGGGCGGCTCTTTTCTCCTCGATGCTTTTGATGGCGTTGAGCTTTTCAACGGATGATCCGAGATCAATCGTATACCGGTTAGGGGTGGAGAAAGTCGTTTGGTTGGGCATGTTAGGTGTTTTGTCATTGCTGTTTTGGTGCATCCCAAAAAAGATAATAGAGCGCAACAAAGAAGAAAAGAAAAAGGGGTGGAGCGGCGCGTTGAGCGCTGTTAACCTAACGCTTGTCAGATGTGCAATTCTACCCGCTTGTGCATTTTTCATGCTAAAAGCTGCCTCATTAAGTGCTGATCAAGATCATCTAGAGGAGGCGTATAACTTGGCGTGTTGCTACTTGTTTGGAAAAGGTGTCCCAAAAGATTACCCAAAAGCTATCTACTATTTACACAAACTGGCTACTGAGCAGAATTACGCACCCGCGCAGCTTAGTTTGGGAACGTGCTACGAAGATGGAGAGGGTGTCCTGCAAGACGACGAGACAGCTGTCCACTATTTCTCTCTCGCTGCTGAGCAGGAGCTTGCAGAAGCGCAGTTTAAGTTGGGCTTTTGTTATTTGACCGGAATAGGTGTCTTACAAAACGACGAGGAAGCTGCCCACCATTTCTCTCTCGCTGCTGAGCAGAAGTATGCACCTGCGCAAAATAACTTGGGAAATTGCCACCTTCTTGGAAAAGGTGTCCCGCAAGACGATGAGAAAGCTGCCCACTATTACAGACTGGCTGCTGATCAGGGTTATGCAGTTGCGCAGAGTAGCTTGGGAAATTGCTACTTTACTGGAAAAGGTGTCCCACAAGACTACGAGAAAGCTGTCTATTATTTCTCTCTTGGTGCTGCTAACAGTTTTGCAGAAAGGCAGGGTAGATAGGAAAACTAGTATTTGGGTGGGGAAAGTGTCTCACAAGATTATGAGAAGCTGCATAAAAAGATTGGAGAGACAAGTGAGGAAAGCCCTCTCCTTTCCTTGGAGAGAATGTCAAACGAATACCTTATCGGAAGGTCAAACGCTTTCAACTTCAGCAAGCCTGTTTCCGAAATCTTTTTCTAGCTCTTTCTTGATTGCCTCTTTGATTTTGATGGTGATCGACGGAAAATTTTATCTTCCCTTTTCGTTGGATTGGTCTGGAGCAGGCATTCCAGCCCATGTAGCCCTATTCTCAAGCATTTTGTAAGGCATGTTTTTGATCTTTACGGTCATTGTACTTTCTTAGAGAAAAGTTTCCGGATCGATATGGTCATTGACGGCAAACTGCTGGCATACTCTGTCTGAGAAACGTGTGTCGTCATTTCTGTGCCATCTTCTCATTTAAAATGCTATCTTTGCAAAAGAGTTTCTTGATTTAGAGCAGTTTGATACAATCTTTCTAAGGATCCTTAAATTTTTTTTAGCCCGTAACAATCGCCTCTTTTTCAAACCATTTGATATTACAGCCTATACTCGGCTGTTGATCGGGAGTCACCTCCTTACCAAAAATAAGACAGTCCAAGGCTTCCGCTAAATCCTTCCCAGTTACAGGATGAGCATTCCCGGGTCGCGCTTCATCAAATTGACCACGATAGACGCACTTGAGGTTCCTATCAAATACATAGAAATCCGGAGTGCATGCCGCATCGTAATCTCGAGCCACTCTTTGCGTTGCATCAAAGAGATACGGAAAAGGAAAATCCCATTCTCTTGCAAACTTTTTCATTTCTTCTGGGCCATCTTCAGGGTAGGCCAATGGATCATTCGCATTAATCGCAACAAAGGAAATCCCTTTAAGAATATAATCCTTAGCTAAGCCTAAAAGTGTCTCTTGAATATATTTGACATAAGGGCAGTGGTTGCAAATAAACATCACAACCGTCCCAATATCTGAGCGAATCTGTTTTAAAGTCACAAATTTATCTGTAGAAACATCGATGAGTTTAAAATCAGGTGCCCTGCTTCCCAAGGGCATCATGTTTGACGGGGTAAGAACCATGATCACCTCTATCTAAATGAATAACCCCACTCTTTTGCAGGATAATTAAAAAAATTGTCAAGGGAATGATCCATTTTATGAGAAAATGCCAGATTTTGAAAAAGGTTTGCCACTTTCTACCAAGAGGAAATTCTTCAAGAGAAATTTCTCGTTTCAGGCCCCAGCCCATAAAAAGCGCCGTTAGCAAACCACCAATAGGAATCATCCATGTAGACACAAAATTATCCATTGTATCGAGAAAATTTAGACCATAAATAGTTTGCCAATTAGGGAAAAGATTTCGGGAAAAAGAAAAAGCACTAGGAATTCCAAAAAGAAACATTCCTGCTGAAGTGAAAAGAACAGCCCTTTTTCGCGGCCAGTGGGCTAGCTCCATAATATTTGTTGCCACCACTTCGATGAAAGGAATTGCAGAAGTTAAAGCCGTAAAAACAAAGAGGGTAAAGAAAATCGTTGAAATCACCAGCGATCCCGGAAGCTGAGCAAAGAGATAGGGAAGCGTTTTAAAAATCAATCCAGGGCCTTGCTGCGGCTTAAAACCAAAAGTAAAGATTACCGGAAAGATTGTCATTGCTGTAAGAATGGCTACAAGCACAACAGAAAAACCAACAATACAAGCCAGCTGAGGAATATTTCCTTTTTTCCTCATATAACTTCCATAACTAATCATAATTCCTTGCCCTAAACTCAAAGTAAAAAACGCGAGCCCAAGAGCTTCCAATACACTCGAAAATTTAAATTGATGTACATCTGGATAGAAAATAAAATGAGCGGCCTTTCCAAAACCATCCATTGAAACGCCATACAAGAAAAGGACAAGGAGAATGACAAAAAGGGCGCGTGTCATTATTTTTGACCAAAACTCAATTCCCTTCCGAACCCCTGATAAAACAATGCCCATCGTAATCAAAGTAAAGAAAAAGTGCCAAAAGAGCGTAATGCTTCCAGAATGAGAAAGTTTATCGAAGACCCCTGAAACCTCTTTAGATGAAAGGTTTTGATAAAATCCGCTCAGTGACATCAAAACATAACTCATCCCCCAGCCTGCGATCACACTGTAAAATGACATGATTAAAAAGGAGGAAAGCACTCCAAACCAACCCGCAATCTTCCATTTAGGTCGCTCAGGAGCTAACACCTCAAAAGCTCCAACAGCAGCTCGCTGGCTATGCCTCCCTAAAAGGAGCTCTCCAATAAGGACAGGAACTCCAATGATAATAACGCAAAGAATATAGGAGAAAAGGAAAAGTCCCCCACCATTTTGTCCAACAATATAGGGAAATTTCCAAAGAACGCCCAGGCCAACGGCAGAACCCACAGCTGCCAAAACAAATCCAAGCCTAGATCCCCAATGCTCTCTTGCTTGAGTCACAAACCACTCCCACTTTTTAAAAGACGGTCAAAATCATAGAGACCACTCTTTTGAATAATAATAATAAGAATCGTTGACGGAACAATCCATCGGAGAAAAAAACGCCAAGGACGAAAGAGGTAGGCGAGCTTTGTGCCAAATACAAATTCCTGACGCGCAATTTTTATATCCATGACCCACCCCACGAAAATAGAGCTTAGAAGACCTCCAATAGGAATCACCCAGATCGAAACTAAACTATCGATCGTCTTTAAAAAATTCATTCCGTAGATCGCTGACCAGTCGGGAAAAACCGCAGAAGAGTTTGCAAACGCACTAGGGATTCCGAAAATAAACGTTGCAGATCCAACCATGATAGCTGCTTTTTTTCGGGAAATATTTTTGAGTTCCATCATATTTGTTGCAACAACTTCGATTAGCGGAATTGCTGATGTTAAAGCTGTGAACACAAAAAGAGTGAAAAACATCGTACTTAACACAAGGGAACCTGGAAGCTGCGCAAAAAGATAGGACAGCGTTTGAAAAATCAAACCTGGTCCCGCTTGTGGTTCAAGGCCAAAAGTAAACACAACGGGAAAGATCATAAGCGCTGCTAAAATAGCCACTACGATCACAGAAAAAGCCACAATTCCACACATTTGAACCACACTAGCAGAACGCTTCATGTAACTTCCATAACTAATCATGATTCCTTGCCCAATACTTAAAGTCCAAAAAGCGAGGCCTAAAGCCTCAATCACACTCGATAATTTAAACCTTGCAAGGTTGGGATGAAAAATAAATTGCGTTGCTTTCCCAAATCCACTGAGTGTTGAGGTATACAAAAAGAGAAGAACCAACAAGGCAAGGAGAATCTTTGTCATAATCTTTGCCCAACGCTCAATCCCTTTCCGCACTCCTGAAATCACAATCGCTGTTGTAGTCAATGTGAATAGAAAGTGCCAAAAAAGAGAAATATCTCCCGATGTAGACAAAGCATCGTACGCTTTTGCTACTTCAGCGCCACTCAGGTTTTGGTAAAACCCATTTAGCGACATTAAAATGTAGCTCATTCCCCACCCAGCGATCACACTGTAAAATGACATGATTAAAAATGATGCTAAAACACCAAACCATCCAGTGACTTTCCACCCCGCTTCTTTTCGATCGTGCACTTCATAGGCGCCTACCGCTGCTCGTTGACTGCTGCGTCCTAAAATAATTTCAGCAATAAAAATAGGAATACCGACGATGAGTAGACAGATGAAATAGGAAAGGAGAAATAAGCCGCCCCCATTTTCTCCGATGGTGTAAGGAAATTTCCACAGAATACCTAAGCCAATGGCTGACCCAATAGCCGCCATTAGAAACCCAATGCGTCCTGTCCAGTGTTCTCTAACTTGGTTCATCATGGCCTCTAATAGATGTTGGATTGACCACCGCGACCATGCTAGGAGCGTGTCCCAGCCTGCAGCGATGAAGTGAATAGGGATTTGATTGAAAGCACCTTTTCTAGGATTGTTTTCGAGATTTACATCATAGGAAATTCAAGATTACGTGTCAACAATGTCTAAGAATCAAACGACCAGGTTAAAAATTTACAGTTGGTATGATTTCCCTATTCACCTAGGAGGATAGTAGCCACGACTTAAAATTTTCAGAAATGCATATCTCATCTGTAACCTTCAATAGCCAAATTCGTAATTCTTCCTAACTTAAAAAAAGGTTAGTTATTTGCTAAGAAAAACCTAGCATCAACAGTTTCGATGTTTTTTGGCTTCTCGTGATAGCACTTAATCAGTATGCTAACTGCAGGCTTAGTAGTAATTCCCGAAAATGATCTTATTGAACTTGAACCTTCACATTGACCTTGCATTGAACTAGAGTATCCATAAACATCAACCTGGCTGGAAGCATTTTCATAGGTATTCGAGTAAGCTATTTGTTCTGAGTGGTTCACTGAAGAACTAATGGAAAAGTACTTGTATCCACTATATAGAGTCAGTTCAGAAGCTCTTTTAAGAGCATACCTAATAGATTGTTCATGCGATGTGAACTCATTTCCCTTGAAAGTAACAATATAGGTGTCATGAGCCATTAGCGTCTCCGAATATCCTCCATCAAGACCCTCAGGCTGATAGCTAGTAGCACACCCTGTAAAAATTAGAACAGCTACAGATGAATAACTTAAAAAACAAAATACACTGAAAGGCATACTTAAGGCACGTTTTAGTAAAAGATTGGTATTCATATTCTTGCTCTCTAAACGAATAAAATTTTTTAAGCTACTCTAAATTAAAAATTTATAAAAAACTGGAACAAAATAGTGGTTTTTGATATCATTTGATGCTACAATATGATACAGAAAGACAGTGAAACGTCCCACTCACAGAGAAATCGACAAACGCCTGAAAGAAGCTAAAAAGGCCCTACAAAATGGACGGGTAGCCTTTGCTAACCCAGCCAAAGTTGTAGGAGAGCTGATAAGTTTGGAAATCGAACAAACGGAGGAAATTTGGGAGATGGTTTCGAAACTAATCAATGAAATATACCCAGAACACTATAAGGGAGCTCGTCCTCCGCCTAAGAGCTACGAGACAAAAATCAAGGGTCATGATTTGTGGGCTTTTGTATGGCATAGTCCTCTACTCAAGCAAAAGATGTATGTAAAGTTCTCCATTAAAAATGGACATTTTTACTATGTATCTTTACACGAAGATAAAGATCCCAAAGAGCAAAAGAAAGATTATGAAATGCTTGCAATGCGATAAAGCTCATTTTGTTGAGCAAAAAGTTCGCTTCAACCCTGAGATAAAAGGAGAAACAGTTGAAGTTATTGCTCCTTGCATGGTTTGTAAAAATTGCCAAACACCACTGATGAATACAAAGCAAATGAACGTTCTACGGCGCGCTTCTGCGGATAAATATAGAGAAAACCATAAACTCCTTACATCTTCTCAAATTATTGCCTATCGAAAAGAGTTAGGGATGTCTCAAACAGCATTTGCTCGCTATTTGGGTGTTGGAGAAGCTAGCATCAAAAGATGGGAAACATATTTTATTCAAGATAGCAGCCAAGACAAGCTTATGCGTCTTAAATGCGATGAAGCTGCTGCAGAAATAAATTTCTTAAAAATTCGTTGGAAACGCGAGGAACCAAATATATACAGTGGGAATGTAAAATTTAACTTTCAGTTATTCAAAAGTGTCGTTCTATACCTCATCGAGCAAACCAACACATCCATCCTCTTTTTGAACAAATTGCTCTTTTATACCGACTTTTACCACTTTAGTAAATACGCAGTAAGCTTGACTGGAGCTCGATATACCCCTTTAAAATATGGCCCTTGTCCCGATCAATATAAACCCATTTATGAAACTTTAGTCAAAAGCGGATGTCTAGAAAAAATAGATGATTGTTCATACAAAGCTCTAGTTTCATCAGACCCTACTTTATTCGAGGATAGAGAAAAAGAAACTCTAGAATTCATATTAGAATTATATCGAAGATGGGGTCCTCAAAAAATTCTCAACGCTTCTCATGAAGAAGAGGCTTACAAAAAAACAGCTGAAGGGTTAGTTATTAGCTATGAACTTTCCAAAAATCTACGGATTGTAAAAACATAAACATCACAAAAATTACTGCTACATAGCAATAAAACGCAAGATCCTCTAACTCCTAAAATCAAAAATATTTAGCCTAAATCTAATGAAAAAACTTGGAAAACGGTTGCTAATCTCTGCTTACATTACGAAAAAGCGGATAAAGACTTTTATATTACAGCGAACCTGGTCATGAACTTATGCAACGCGCGCACGAGAAATTTTCGAAAGTTCTGAAGTGAGTGAAAAACATGAGCTTTTAGATTTGGTATTTCAGAACTTGCAGTTGAAGGACGGAAATCTTTCATTATCAGTGCGGGAACCCTTCTTAACAATGATGGAATTTAAAAAGCGGCCAGAAGAATGGGGGCGGCCAGACTCGAACTGGCGGAGACCGAAGTCGATGGATTTACAGTCCATTGCAATTGCCACTATGCGACACCCCCAAAAGGATTGGCCCCACCGTCGAAGTTCAAAATTTCGGTTCTAAAGATTGAGAACAGGACCTAAAAAACTGCTGGAGAAAGGACTTGAACCCTCAACCGTCCGATTACAAGTCGGGCGCTCTACCAGTTGAGCTACTCCAGCAAATTGAAGTCGTCACTATATCAAATGATCTGTTATGGATCAAGCCCCTTTACTTTCTTTATCTCGTTCATAAAAGTGAGTGCGCAGCCAACTTTCAAAAGTCTCAATGCAAGATATGGGGTGACAATTATTCCCCCTTTGATTTATGGTCCAGAAAAGGTTGCCTATGCATTTGCCAAGCTTTGGGGCTAGGCCTGGATTGCCTGTCAACGCCTCGCGGGATAAGATGCAAAATGCATGAAAGTCAAAAGATTTCTTAGAGAAAGGGCTTTCTTTACGAAGGTATCGACCATGAGACGCAGGTGGCCCAAAAATATCGATCAACAAAAGTTTTAGAAAAGTGATTCTACTTGCGATTAGTCTATATATTGCGATTTTATTCTCGATCGGGTTTCTATCTTACCGAAAACATCAAACAGCAAGCGACTTTATCATTGGTGCGCGCTCTTTAAGTTACTGGCTAACCGCGATGGCTGCGCATGCAAGTGACATGAGTGCTTGGCTCTTTTTAGGGTTCCCCTCTGTTATTTTTTCTGGGGGCCTTTTTAATGTTTGGCTTGCTGTAGGACTGACTCTATTCATGCTCCTCAATTGGCTATGTATTGCCCCAAGAGTGCGCATAAAAACAGAAGAATATAATAGTATGACTTTTTCATCCTTTTTCGAAAGTCGTTTCCACGATACTTCAGGGATGATTCGAATGTTTACAGCCATTCTTTCTTTTATCTTTTATGCAATCTATATCTCTGCTGGAATCGTGGGCTTAGGAATTTTGGTCGATACCCTCTTTGGAATCAATTATACGCTTGCGATTTCTGTGGGAATCTTTGTTGTTGTCCCTTACCTCTTCATTGGGGGCTATACCACCCTCGCATGGATCGATTTGTTTCAAGGACTCTTTCTCCTTTGTGTGATTGTTTTAGTCCCTATGGTTGTGCTTCCAAAAGTTGGAGGTTTTCATGGGATCCAGCACGCCTTAGCCCTTCAGGGACGCAATTTTTCACTGATTCCCAACAGCTCACCGACAACTCTTTGGAGGATTTTTTTTTCAATTTGTGGCTGGGGACTTGGCTATTTTGGACAACCTCATATCATCACAAAATTTATGGGGATCAAAAAAGTCTCTCATATTAAAAAGTCGATGTTTGTTGGGATGTCCTGGCAAGTCATTGCACTAGGGAGTGCAACCCTGCTTGGACTCATCGCCATTCCCTATTTTGCTCAAGGAATCGGTAATCCAGAACTTGTCTTTGTTGAAATGGTCAAAGCTACTTTTTCTCCTTTTATTATGGCCCTCATTTTGTGCGGCGTTCTTGGAGCAACAATTTCAACAATGGATTCTCAAATTTTAGTCTTAGCGTCTAGTTTAACAGAAGATTTTTACAAACGTATTTTCCATAAAAATGCCACTTCAAAACAACTCCTTTGGATCTCTAGGATCTTTGTTTTAGCAGTCACTGCCTTTGCCTTTATCATCGCTTTTTTCAAAATCAGCACCATTTATTCTCTTGTTCTTTATGCTTGGTCAGGTCTTGGCTCTACATTTGGTCCCCTTCTTGTTTTCTCTCTTTATTCTAAACGTGCTAATCAGTATGGAGCCTGGGCTGGACTCATCGTAGGAGGGGTTGTCGCGATCATTTGGCCTGTTCTTAATCGGATGCTTTCTATCGAAGTTCCCACGCTCGTTCCTGGATTTTTATTTAGCAGTCTAGCCATCTATGTGATGTCGTGGATTACAAGCGGTAAACGTGACCACCGTGCAAAAGATTAAAATACTTCTTACAAATGATGATGGCATTGAAGCCAGCGGAATGCAAACTCTTTGGGAAGGTCTGAAAAGCTTTGCAGACCTTGCTGTCTTCGCACCTATGAAAACACAATCTGGAAAAGGGGGCAGCGTTACTTTTCATGGCCCTATCCGAGTCGAGATGGAAACCTGTTTTACAAAAACCCCCACTTGAAAAGTTAAAGAAGCTCCTGCTGACTGTGTAAAACTTGCACTGAGCGGTCTTCTGAACTGGAAACCAGATTTCATTGTTTCGGGAATCAACCATGGATCGAATGCTGGAAGAGGCATTCTTCACAGTGGAACAGCGGGATGTGTGATTCAAGGAATTCTCTTAAAAGTTCCGGGCATTGCTTTTTCTTATACATGTTCCCAAGCTGAAACTTTTCCCCATATTATAAACCCTATCTTTTTCCTATTGTTGAGTCTGTGATCCAAAACCCTCTTCCGAAGGAACATTTTTGCCTGTCAACTTTCCTAAAAAAACAATCCAGGGGATGAAGATGGTTAGACAAGGACGCTATTTTTGGTAGGAAACACCTAGAAAGGTAGAGCATCCAGAAGGATACTTAGACAAAATCATAGGAAACCACAATGAACACCCTGAAAGCGATGGCGCTCTTTTAAAAGCAGGCTTCATCGCAGCTGTTCCTATTCGTATTAAGGCAATGACAGACTACTTTTCTCCCCAAACACACAAACATCGCTTCGCAACCCTTCTCAAACAAAAGATAAAAGATGGTTGAAATTGATTTAGAAGTGCTCTTTTACCAGTAAACTTCGCCTAGGAACCCAGTCCGACCATCGATTTTATTGGGGCTTCTATAAATTTTTCTGCAAGGTTTAATCTTTTAAGCAGCGGCGGCGACTGCAGGCGCTTTCAAAAGGTCTTGTACAACTTCGTGGCGTAAGTATTCATTCATCTCATGAGCAAGCCATGTTTTCGTATGGTCATCACCAAGATCGACCCATTGATGCCCGTTACTTGTTAAACGGGAGATCCAGTTGGGAACAGGATCTTTGCGATTCGCAAAATGGGTCACATGAGAAGCCATAGGCTCAGGAATTTCAACCATGCCTCCTAGGTTAATGACCTGAATGCGCTCTTTATAATCTTGAAGATGGGTTAAGGCATGTAAGCCAACGTGAGCTCCTTGGCTATGGAGAATGAAACGGACTGTTTCATGAGGCGCCTCTTCTAAACGGGCTTGAACGCGCTTGGCTAAAGCTTTTCCATGGTTTGCTTTATCGACCTGGACATCGTGCCATTCTTTGGCCCCTGATCTCAGAGCTGCTATTGAACTTGCAACAGTGATTGTCCGATGATCGAGCCCTTGTTGGTCTGTCTTTTTCCTTAGCGAATCAAGGGCGCAGTAGCCTAAACCAACAATTCCATAGAAAATTTTTCCTACGATGTTAATGACAGTTTTTAGAGGGGTACTTTTATTATAGAAAGTCTCGACTTTTACACCTGTTAGATCTTCAATTTTTTGAGCGGTTTCATGGGCCTCTTTTTTTGATGTAATTATCCCATTAACAAAAAAAGTATTTACATTTTTTATCATAATTAATCCTCATTTTTTAATAAATATTATACTAAAAATTAAATTAATTTACTATGATTTCCTGCCTATCACAACAAAGACAGCCGGAACTTTCCCCAGCAAGGGAATCCCCTTTTTCCACTGAGCAATTTTTTGTGTTTTAACCCCTTGAGATGGAAGGGTTAAGTTCCAAGAGACAGAGAGATCGGTTTCTCCCTGGAGATTGTAAATAAGATTTTTTAAGAATTTATCAGTGCGATAAGGGGCTTCGATAAAAAGGTGGGTCTGGTCTTTAGGCAGGGTTCGGAGCTTTTCTTTGAGAGTTTTTTCGTCTTTCGGCGGGTAGCCGTGGAAGGTGAAGTTTTGAGCTGGGAGCCCCGAGAGCTGGAGGGCGTAGACAAGTGAAGAAGGCCCAGGCAATGTTTCAATCGGAACTTTCAAGGTATGGAGGCGACGGATCAAACGTGCTCCAGGATCGGCTAAAACGGGAAGACCTGCATCCGCAATAAGCCCCCATGTCTCCCCTTTTTGAAGAGGGGCAATCAGTGAGTCGATCTCTTTAGTGTGTTTATTGAGAAGATGCACAGGAATGTCTCGGAACTTATCGGTAAAACGTTTCATGTAACGGCGGGCGCCTCTTGGGCTTTCAGCAATCATTCCATCCAAAGAGGAAACAATCTTCCCTACACTGGGTGGAAGAAAAGGGTCATGGTCTAAGTTTTCGTCTAAGAGATTTGGTAGCAAGTATAACACAAGGGTTTCTTTAGCGCTTCGCCGCTAGTTTGGCTCTAAATTGATCGAACAAGAGTCCCTGATTCGAAAGATTAGAACGCAGGTTCATTTCTAGGTTAAAAAGTTCTTTAAGCCCCTCAACAAAATAGGAGGGTTTGAGCCCACTTCGCTGAAATTTCTCAATCTTCTTGGGGGAAGCTTTTGGAAGCTTTTTTGCAAGAGCGATTTCCAAACCAATCTGGAGTTGATAGCGAAGCTGGCCGATTAGAGCATAGAGGTCTGTATCGCCAAACTGGACGGCTCCCCCCAGAACAACAGCTTCTGAGAGTTGCCACCCACTTTGAACGGGATCCAAAGAACAAATTTCTTTTACCATTTCTAAAGAAAGGCTTTTGCTTTTTCCACTGTAAGCAATCACCTTATCGAGCTCTTGCAAGAGCCTGGCAAAATCAGCATGAGAAAAGTCAATGAAGTAGGTAGCTACATTGACACCTAAAGCCTTTCCTTGATCCCGCGCATACTCGACAAGCCACCGCTGTAGCCGGCTTTTTCGCTCCCAGGGTTTTTCATGCATAAGATCTAGCGTAATCCCCTCTTTTTCCATCTTTTTGTAACAAGGAGGGGGCGTTTTTCCGGTAAAAATCAAAACTAAATCTTCGAGTTTAGGAATCTCTTTTTCAGCTGCCTCATCACAAATAAGTGTCCGCTTGCTAGAAAACAATGAAGGGGATCCAAGTGCTTCAGAAAGCCGCTTTTTGTCTAAACGGGCCGCTTCAAATCCAATTTTTTTCGCAATGCGCTCAGAGACGAATTCCCTTTCAAAAAGATCTTCCATCAAGATAAAATAGACTGTGGAAGGGTGCTCGGGAAGCGCCTCATCTAAGTGCTTTTCAAAAGAGTCGATCTTTACATATTTCATAGCCTTTTATTCTAGCTAAATAGCAGTTGTGAAGCAAGAACTGACTTTGAGATTTTTTTGATTCCTTAATGAATAAGACATTTTTTTAAAAATTACTACGTTGTAATTAATTCGCAATAATTTTATCCTTAACATGGTTAAACAAATTTTGAATATTTCCATGGTAATTAAAAAGATTTTTAAACGAAAAAAAATAGCCGCTACTAAGAAGATAGCTACCAAACAGAAGGGGATTGCCAAGAAAAAAGTTCCAGTTCGAAAAAAAGTGGCTGCCCCAAAAAAGAAAGCAACTTCCTTAAAGAAAAAGGCTAAAGCTCTATCTGTTCAACGCCCTTCTACTTCTCCTTCAAAGAGAATCAAAATTGTCATCCCCCCTGGGCGGATTCTGACCGCCGAAGGCTGGAGTCGCCGAGACTAGCTGGCATCTTAATTTTTAAGAAAATCAGATGTACGGGTGATTCGTGAAAATTTGAGTTTATCAACGATGAGTTGTCATTTTTGCATGTATTTGGTATTTTTTATTCTAAACTTAGTGTGAGGTGATCGAATGAACATAAAAGGCAAAAAAGCTTTCATAGCTGGAATCGGTGATGATCAAGGATATGGCTGGGCAATTGCAAAAGCTCTTGCTGAAGCTGGTTGTGAGATTCTGATTGGAACATGGGCCCCTATTGTAAAGATTTTTACCACTTCATGGCAGAGCGGTAAGTTTGATCCCTCGCGAAAGCTTTCTGATGGTTCAATGATGAACTATCTTAAACTTTACCCGATTGATGCAAACTTCGATACACCTGAAGAAGTGCCTGAAGCTACCAAGGAAAACAAGCGATACAAGCAGTATGAGGGTTACACTGTTTCCGAAGTTGCTGCTCAAATCGAAAAAGACTATGGAAAAATTGACATCATCGTCCACTCTCTAGCCAATGGCCCCGAAGTTAAAAAACCGCTTCTTGAAACATCGAGACAAGGATACCTGGCAGCCATCAGCTCTTCTGCTTACTCCTTCGTAAGTATGGTCAAATATTTTGGGCCAATCATGAATAGAGGTGGGTCAGCAATCAACCTAACCTATCTTGCCTCTGAGCGTGCTATTCCTGGCTATGGTGGGGGAATGAGCTCTGCAAAAGCAGCTCTCGAAAGTGATACCCGCACTCTTGCTTGGGAAGCGGGTCGCAAATGGGCTCTTCGTATCAATACGATTTCTGCAGGAGCTTTAGGAAGTCGCGCTGCACGAGCGATTGGATTTATTGGCGCAATGATTGAATATGCTCAACATAATGCTCCACTGCAAAAAGAGTTAAAATCAGCTGAAATTGGAAATGCGGCAGCTTTTCTCCTTTCACCAATGGCCTCAGCCATCACAGGAGTTACCCTTTATGTTGATAATGGAATGCACGCCATGGGGGTTGCTGTCGATAGCCCAGCTCTAACCCCTCAAGAAGAAGCTGCATTCCCCTAAGGATCCCAATGGAATCAGAGGGAACGCCTCGTCATACAAACTACCATCGGTATTTTAAAGCTCTTGAAGCTGAAGACATAGAGTAGCGGTGCGCCTTAAAGAGCGTATTCCAATTTTCCAATCATAAGCAGTCAAATCATCCGTTTCGATCTGAGCGGGTCTGTTTCCAAAACTCAAGTGTCCTAAAAAGTCCCCCTCTCCCTCGGTGAGTTTGAAGGTGAATTTCACCGTCTTCACAGGAGTGCTAATCGAAATTACGTCCCCCAATCTAAACACAGTCCCCTTTTCTCCATTAATCAAAACAGTTTTCTTTTCAGCACGATCAGTATAAAAAGTAAGTTCCATACGGTTTTTTTCATCGGGAATGCGTTCAGGGTAGGTAAAAGTATTTTTTGTGCAAAGCATGTTCTTATCCTGACAAACCAGTGTATGAAGGTGATTGCCCTCTTTCCAGAGTTTTCGATAGAGATGGTATCCTGTCCCTACTCCCCTTGGACAGCTGCAGGCAATAGGTGACACAGGTCGATGATTTCCTGCTGAAAAAACAAGAGCTGCATGAAGATGGACAGGATGAGGCTTTAAGATGCGGGGAGAGTGGCCCATGAATAGATCAAAAAGGGTCGTTTCTATCTCCCCTTTGCGTTGCCGTTCATCGCCTAACGGTCCAGAATACAGTTCATTTTCAAAATCCCACAAGGGAAAAAGTGCATCAAGCGGAGAGTCATGACAGACCAAATCGAGAGCCACGAGTCCTGCTTCTTTCGAGTTGGTTACTGCTGTTGGTGGAAGTGGTAGTCTCAGGTTTTTACGTAGCTCTGAGCGAAGCGGTTTTTCAATCACTTTATGAAAGTGCTTATCGATTAAAAAAAGAGGGTACATCGTTCGGTAGGATCCCATTCCTTTGGGATATTGATGAAGATAGATGGGGAAGCGCCCCTTTTCATCGCGAAAAGCTAAGAGGTGTTTGAGGCGCTCTTTTCCTTCTCGAACATGATCCTGCATCTTCGTTCGAAAAAGGGTCAAACAATAGCAAAGATTTTCGAAAATCGGGATCGTATCCGTCGAACGCTCATCCTCGTAGCAATAATGGATCAGATTTGTCTGAGGACTTAAATAACGCCTTCCAGCCTCGAGTGCTAGATCCATAAGCTTGCGTTTATCAATAGCTACGGTCATGATGACCCTAGCTCAATGGCTTCTTCAATCCCTTGGATAATCCCCATGCGATCGGCAGGAGGAGCAATGATTTGGGCAATATTTTGTAGAGCTTGAGGCGCACCATCCATTGCAATGCGAACATCTCCTACTTTAAGCAGTGGGAGATCGTTGTTATCATCTCCGCCAGTAATCAAAGGATGCTTGAGTTGGTATTTCTCCATGAAAGTGTTTACAGCAATTCCCTTATCTGCATTCTTATGGGTGATAAGAATGAAATAAAGATGGGAAGAAATAGGATCTTTAACCACTGTCGTTTTGAGATCTTCAACGATGCTAAGTTTTTCGTTCAAGCCTTCAAGCATCTCTTTTGATCCGATGCATTTAATAAGAGGAAAAGTGGTCTGCTCCTTGATAGCAAAAGAGTCTAACGGAATCCACGGTGCTGCAGAGAGTTTTTCTATTTCTTTCAAATACTCCTGCATCTTTTTTGAGAAACGGTGAGGGCGGAAATAGCAAAGATCTCCTTTTTCATAACCAGCGTAAACAATAAAGTCCCCTTCATTCCCTTCATAAAGTTGATCTAGCAGCTCAACAGCGTCGATTTTTAAGTAAGACCGAGCTACTTTTTTCTTTGAAGGAATTTCAATGAGGTCTGCTCCATTTTGAAGACCGAGTAAATAAGGAAAACTTAACTTCGGAAGGGTCATCATCGCAAATGATAGCGGTCTTCCTGTGACAAAGATAAACTGCCACCCCTTTTTATAGAGATTTTCAAAGTAGGTGCAAACACCATCAGGAATTTGATGTTCCCGATTCGTGATCGTTCCATCGATATCTAATGCTATGGTTCCTCTGTTCATGGGCCCTCCAAACTTACTAGGTGTAATTATAGACAAAAAAGAGGTTTCGGCACAAAATAAAAGTCATGAACCTATCCATACCGTTTAGTATTTTCCATCCGCTATCTTTTCTGCAAAGCTGCAGCTTACCTAATACTCTATTTTTTACAATTGGTGTTAAAGGGTAAAATATGCGCTCACTTAAACTTTTATTGGTCGCTTCTTTTGCTCTTTTCTTCGCAGCAGAAAGCTCGGCCCCCTTGCTGATGGCAACGGAGCGAATAGCCGATGCTGCTCCTAAAAAAGAGGAAAAGGAAAAATTACCTCCTGAGAAAAAAAAAGAAGAGGAAGCCTCTCTTGAGGACGAAAAAAAATGTACGTCCTTTGAAATACACTCCCAGACTCCTTCTGACATTCATAAAGCGACAGAGTCCTACGAAGCAGCCTTTATCAAAACAATTGCTTTTCTTATCGGACTTGTTGCACTCGTCATCTTGACAATCTGGATGCTTCGAAAAATGAGCTACGGACGATTACGCGGAATCAATGCTTTGAAGTCCATTAAAATTCTAGAAAAACGGCCCCTGAGTTCGAAGTCGATACTTTATCTCATTGAAGTAGGTGGAAAGCAGGTTCTTATTGCCGAATCACAACTAGCGGTGCGCACTATCACAACCTTAGATTGGTTGGGAAGCGATAAGGATCTTTAATATCTATCTTTGTCAAAAAAGTTCCTTCCATCCACGACAAACTCTTTGATAATACAACTCCCGATCGTGAAATAAGATGGGATTAGCGGGCGACTAAAAATTGCGCTTGCCCTGCTCTTCCTCAGCTGCGTTGAGAAAAAATTTTAATGAAGATTGTGTTTGTTTATGAGGATTTCTGACAGAAGAACGAGGTCTTTTTTATTTTTTAGACGACTCACAAGCTTTCCAATCCGAGGTTTCTTCTTTCGATGAAAGATTTGCTTTTCTGCAACCTTCGAAAGCTTTACAGGTTCGATCTTTTCAATACTTACCGAGGGTGGTAGTTCAACCTTGGATTGATACTGGGGAGGGCGAGGAGCAGGGCGTATGATCTTTTTCTCCTGCTCCTTCTTTTCCTTGGCTCTTTTATAGAGCCCTTTAAAAATAGAGACACCTATTAAAAGTAAAAAGGGATACAGTCCCTCAATGCTTTGACCCATCTTCATCCTCATATTTTGAGAGGGCGTCTCTCATTTTTGTGTCTGACTGAAGATTTTTGAGTTTATAAAAGTCCATCACGCCGAGATTTCCCATTTTAAAGGCTTCGGCAATGGCCTTGGGAATGCCTGCTTCTGCAAGAACAACTTGCGCTCTGTTTTCTTGTTCTTCGGCAACAGCCATTGCTCGGCGCTCTTCAGCTTTTGCCTGCGCGACTTGCTTATCAGAATTCGCTTGATCGATCTTGAGCTGCGCTCCGATATTATCGCCTACGCTAATATCTGCAATATCGATCGATAAAATCTCAAAAGCAGTCTGCGCATCGAGTCCTTTATCGAGAACAAGTTTAGTAATAAGCTCGGGTGCTTCTAAAACATCGGCATGCGTTGTTGAAGAACCAATAGCGTTGACAATCCCTTCTCCAACACGAGCAATAACGGTCTCTTCTGTAGCTCCTCCAACAAGCTGCTTAATGTTTGTCCGAACCGTGACCCGTGCTCGACACAGAAGCTGAACCCCATTTTTGGCAACAGCAGTGATATATTGCTTAGGATCTGAACTGGGGCAATCAATGACCTTGGGATTGACCGACGTGCGCACAGCTTCTAAAATATCGCGTCCAGCAAGATCGATCGCTGTGGCTTGGCGCCAATCCAGGGGAATATTTGCCTTGTCGGCGGCAATCATGGCACGGACAACTTCTAGAACACGTCCTCCTGCTAGAAAATGTGTTTCAAGATCGGAAACAGTAATATCTTTAAGGCCTGCCTTATAGGAATTAATGCGCGCATTAACAATCACTTGAGGAGGAATTTTCCTCAGACTCATTCCAATAATGTTAAACAGGGAAATGGGCGTTCCAGAAACAAATGCCTGAAACCAAAGTTTGATATATTTTCCCAAGATAAAAATAAAAATCAGCCCGATGATCCCCATCAAGATAATCAGGGCATAAATCCCTAATGCAGCGTCTTCCATAAGTGTCCTTTGTTATTTTTTTCTGACGATCAGTCTTGCACCTTCGCCGGCAATGACTTTAACAGATTCACCCTTTTTAATATAAAGACTTTCAGACACTGCTTGGTGTCTTGTCCCCTCTACTTTAATATGGCCTGATGGCTTTAAGTCAGTAAGAGCTTCACCAGATTTTCCGATTAATTCTTTAGCAAACTCGGAGGCTAAATAGCCTGACTGCTCCTCTCTAGCAAACAGGGCAGGTTTTTGCTTTAGCTTCCATAGCGCCATTTTAATTGTTAGAGCTAAAGAGAGGAGGCTGGTAATCACAAAAGTACTGATTTGCCATGGAATTGCTGACTCCCAAATAAAAAGAAGAATGGACAGACAAAAACCAACTCCACCAAGAATTCCTAAAATAGCTCCAGGAATAAAAAACTCTAGGTAAATGAGAAGGAGTGAAAGAAGTCCTATTCCAATCGCGACTATCATGAAAAATCTCTTTGCCCTTCTAGCGGTTTTACAATCACTTTACTCCCTTCAATCTTCACCACTTCGACAGCGCAGTTTGTTTCTAAATACCCCGTTAAACAAACCGCATCGAAAAGATTTTCACCTACGTGAACTTTTCCTGAAGGGCGAAGTGGAGTCACCGTTTCCCCCAATTCACCAATTTCTGGGATCCATTCTCGCGGAGCTCCTGACACATACCCTTTTCTTTTCTCTTGCTCTCCCTTTAAAATGAGCTTTGAAAAGCGAAAAAAGCGGTGAGAAAAAAAGTGAGCCATTAAAATAATCATGACAAGGGCAAAAATGAGCCCACCACACAGCCATGCAAGCCTTTCAACGAATACTACACCCACCAATTCAAAGGTTCCTGGTTCTAAAAAGTTTAGACGATCAATTCCGGGCAGCATTAAAGCAAAAAGACCGATAATGGTCAATAGAATCCCCATGATCCCGATAATGCCAAATCCTGGAATGACAAAAAGTTCCACTGTTAGAAGAACCAAACCGATGCAAAGAATAATCATTTCGATCCAGTTAACTGCTTGACTAGCAAAGCTTGAAATAAGGATCAAGACTAAGCAAGTTAAGGCTATTGAGCCTGGAATCCCAAATCCTGGCGTATTAATCTCCATATAAAACCCAATCACAAGGCCGATAAAAAGAAGGGTGGCAACAATCGGATGGGTCAAAACGGTAAAAAAGGTGATTCTCCAATCTCGATAGTCGACCATCATTGCGTAAGGAATTTTTTTCAACGTCGGTTCTTCAAACGCAAGCATTTTGCTTGCAGGCCAAAGTCCTTGGTTCCTCTCCTTTTCAGTAACGGTTAGAAGAGATTGGTAAGGAACTTCGAAGTCAGCAATTCCTAAGTCCACCATCTGTTTTGCATGTAAAGTGAGAAGTTTTCCCCGCTCTGAAATCATCACATCAGGTGAAGAACCAGAATGGATGACATCGCTCTCGTGCCTCAATTTCACAATTTCATGGTTCCGAAGAACTAAGATCAAATCTTTATCAACCATTGCCTCGGCAATGAGAGGATTCCTCCCGTAAAAACTCGCAATGTTTGCAAACTCTGCTCTTATGGCCGAATTCACTTTTTCAGAAGCTGGAGCCATCTGCCCTCCTTGTCCCAAGATGACGGGTTCAGCTGCGCCCATCAATGAGCTAGGAATCGAACCGATAAAACGGCAGGAATAGGCAAGCATTGCCCCTGCCGACACAGCCCAATTATCGATAAACGCAATGACAGGAATATGGTAATGGACATCCATTTTCTGGAGAAGATCAACGATTTTCAATGCTGCTAAAACCTCTCCACCAGGAGTATCTAAATCTAAAACAACGCAGCAGACCCCTTTTTTTACAAAATCTTTTAAAGCAAACTTTGTATAGATATAGGTGGCTTGGTTAATAGGTCTCTTGTGGCCAATATGCAAATAGCCAATGAGATTTTCTCCAGAATCACTATAGGAAACAGAGGTCTTGAACTTCTCTTGAAATTCAACAGCAGAAATAACTTTTGCATATGTAGTTTGTTGTTCTTGAACCTCTGTGTAGCTTTCAGCAAACCTTTGATCATCCATGACTTTAGCTACAAGACCTAGTGATTGCATCCCTTTTACATTAAGAACCAGAGGATCAAAACCGCCTGGTACTTCCTTTTTAACGCTCCCCTTTCCATCTCTAAAATTCAATTGCTGGTGAGGATCAATCATCGCATCCGCAAGTTTATGAAGGAGGGAAACATGATCCCGATTTTGATTAATAAGAGGTCTTACAGCAAAACACATTTGCTGTGGGGACATTTCGTTTGTGACTCCATAGGGAATATCTCCCCATGCAACAAGAGGAGTCACAATAATTTCATCTGCAATGAAAGGGAAAATGGCTGCGGGACCCACAGCTTTTCCATCAATATAGACAATCACATAGTTGCTGCTTCTCGTTTTACTATCACAAATCTTTTGGGCTAGAGAAAGACAAGACAGAAGATCCCCTGAAGAAGAGCTGACTTCTATGATTAGTCTTCCAGTATTCCCTTCACGAAGAGAATCAATCTTATTCTTTGCAAAGGAAAGATTCTCTTCTCCTAAGTACCCTTTTAGCAAAACATAGGTATCCTCCGCACAAAGGCTGCAAGAAAGGGCAAGAAAAAAAAGGAGAAAAAAGCATTTTTTCATTCTAATCTCTAGCTCTTAAAAATTCCAAAATTGCATCTCGCGCTTTTTCTAAATGTTCATCCGTATGAGCTGAAGAAATAAAACAGGCTTCGTAGGGAGAAGGTGAGATATAGATTCTTTTATCCCACATAAACTGGAAATAGGCTTTAAAACGCTCTTTGTCTAGATTCACTAGGTCTTCAAAAGAAGAAACTTTTTCGACTCCAAAAAAGAGGGTAAACATTCCCGTAGTTTCTTGAAGACACCCCTTTTTGATTTGTCTACGCACAGGTTTTGTAATGATTGCTGTTTTTCGCTTAAGCTCCTCATAAAAACCTGGTCTCTTTGCAATCTCTAATGTTGCCAGGCCAGCTTCCATTGCAACAGGATTTCCTGATAAAGTTCCTGCTTGATAAACGCTTCCTTGGGGTGCTAAGCAATCCATGATTTCTTTTCTTCCACCAAAAGCTGCAGCAGGAAATCCCCCACCAATAATTTTACCAAAACAGCTCAGATCGGGTTCTACCCCATACAGTTTTTGAGCCCCTCCATAGGAGACACGAAACCCACTAATCACCTCATCAAAAAGTAAAACCGCCCCCATACGCTGGGTCTCTTCTCTCAGACAGTTTAAAAACGCCGCGCTCGCAGGAACCACTCCCATATTTGCCCCAATTGGCTCTAAAACAACTCCAGCCACACACTGGGAATAACAAGGATCATTAATGA
>JAAUYI010138389.1_pt1 | contig 59331 bp, 42 predicted proteins | sample 7278041 | NCBI WGS metagenome assembly JAAUYI01 (sample SAMN14350216, study PRJNA611818) | marine sediment metagenome | isolation source: surface marine sediment (0.6m) | place: French Polynesia: Moorea | collected 2018-08
CTGCTTCTGAAAACGCCCGAACTCCTCGAGAGGCTTTTGCGCTACCATACCCCCGGTGCTTTGAAGATTGCCCCCGAGCACACCGAGCCAAATGTACTTGAGCTCATGCACAAAGAATCACATGAGATTCTTCGGGAGTTTGTTGCTGAATGCCGGCGAATAGGCAGCAGACTGAACAAAAAGGTCGAACTAACACCCTATGTCATCACCGGTCATCCCGGCAGCACGGAAGAAGATGCCAGCAAACTAGTCAGGAAAATGCACAACCTTGGTCTGGCGGTGCGGAAATTCCAGGATTTTACTCCAACCCCAGGCACGCTGGCAACCGCCATGCAGGTCAGCGGGCAGGACACTGCCGGCCGAAAAATCCTCATCCCCTCAGCTTCTCAGAAAAACAGACAGCGCGCCATTGTTGAAAACGCCTTTCATAAGTCACGAAAAATTGGCAGAAGACGGCATCTCAAACGGAGAAAGAGAAACTGACATTACGTAACGTCCCTATCCCTTTTATGCAAGCTTCCTTCCTATTCAGCAAGCATGTATGGGCATGCTTGCTGAATATAGACGGTAGAGAGAATTAGATGAAGTTTCGAATTACCTTCGAAACTTCGGGCGTTCTCAGGTAGCCATATGATTTATGGTGGATACCACTCCAGTCATTAGCCACGAGATCGTCCTTTACCTGGACGCCATTATCATTTGGTTGGTAATCGCCGGCCAGGCTTACATCCAGAGATACCGGGTCTCTTTTGTCGGCGAAATTCGACCATTTTTTTACTATGCTTGGTGTTCTGACCAAACTGTTTTCCTGGGCAATTTTATATTTGACATGCGGCAACCCAAGTGGAGATCCCAAAGTAACAAAATGATCGATCACCAGACGTGGGTGCTTTCTCCCCAGGTCTCTCAATACATCATAAGCAATAATGGTACCCATGGAGTGCGACAGGATCATTATTCTCTTGTCTTTGTTTTTCAGTATCTCATCTTCAAGCCTCTTTCTCAGAGTGTCTCTGATGTCGCGTTCTTTGTAGTATCTGGACAGATCCTGGAGCTTACGCTCAAGGACGCCATCAGCTATATTGTCGACTCCCAGATAATTTTTAGCTGAATCGAGAATATTTCCAACCCAGTCGAACGTCTCCTCCCGGATGTAATCAAACCAGTTTTCTTCGTAGGTTTTCAAGGCGTTCGGCATCGCTTCTCTATACAAATCTGGATTGGGATCAGGTCCCTGCGGATACGTTACATCCGCCCAATATACTGATTGAAAATGAATTTCCGAGTCGTTCATTCGTTCATTTTTCCTGAGGCCCTCTTCAATAGCATTTTGCCATCCTTTTGCCAATACATCTGGTGCAGGCTTATTTGAAAGCCCATGGATACCTATCAATATTTTGCTCATGGTCGTTTCCTCCGAGATGGTGTTCGTCCTCGCCGCAGAACGTGCGCAATAGTGCAGGTTCGCATTGTCCTCTAATTTCTTGAATCGCCGAATCTCTTCTTAGAATTATATCACTTTAGTGATAAAACCCTAACACGTTTCACGGAATAAATTTGCTAGACTTCAGCAAGTAATTCTCAGACTGTTTAATGGCTGCTTATCTCAAGCTACTGAATAATGTAGAGATTTTGCTTTATGAAAATAATTTGTCAGAGCACAACCTTTGAGGGTAAACCACATCACCTTTTCTATATTAATGGCAACGGATCATGTGACTTTTTACATGATGCTTACAAAAGGGCATCAAGGGGCAATAATTTCCAGAAAAAGACTTTCAGCCGTTTTTTCCAGGGTGCATGAGCATCGGCATCTTCCTCATTCGCATTCCAGCTATTCTCGGGCTGCATGTCCTGAAAAATAGCCTGTTCGACCTGCTGAGCAAGGTTGAGGTTATTGATGAAAACTCCAACTTCGGTATTGAGATTGGCAGAACGAGGATCGAGATTGAAGGTGCCGATAAAAAGCTGTTCTCCGTCAATAACCATGGTTTTGGCATGAATAGCAAAGGTGGGGACCGCTTTTTCTATTCTCTTGAATCGATCAATTAGCTCTCTCTGAATTGCAGGTTCAGGCTTATATTCGAAGACCTCGACACCGGTTGCCAAAATCTCGCTTCGTTGCTTGCTGTAACCACTGAATGCCTGCAGATTATCCGTGGAGGCCAGGGAGTTGGTCACTATCTTTATAGTCACACCACGATCACGAAGTTCTCGAAAGAGTTGAAAACCCTCTTCGGGAAGGACAAGATAGGGCGATTGGATCGTCACCGTTGTGGTGGCCTGCTCAAGCCTCCGCACCAGCTCCGAGGTCGCTCTTCCACCGCCCCCCAGACCTTCCGAGTTGTTTTTCCCCGGTAAATCGGCAATGAAAGCGATATCTTCCCAGACGAGTCTGGTTGCCAGTTCGGGAAATGTTTGAGGAATATTTTGGATACTTGCAGCAACCTCAGGCTCGAGATTTTCGGGATTCTCGGCATATTTATGGAGAAAGGCGTACACTTCATGCCTTTCCTCATCACCAAGTTTTTCTTTGATTTTTAGTAGGTCTTCAACGTTTTGGGAAACATCTGCGTTCCAAAACGTATCGAAACTTTTCTGAATGTCCTCGACTACCGGTCCAAGCAACAGGGCATCGCGATCTCGAAAGTTATAGGTATGATTGTAATCAAAATACTCATCTGCCATATTCCTTCCACCAGTAATTGCGGCCTTACCGTCAACGATGAAGGTCTTATCATGCATACGCTGGTTAGCCGAGCGAAAATGAAAGAGTACATTATAGATCCGCTTCCAAAAAGGAACTCCAACGGAATGCCGGGGATTATAGATTTTGATAGCGATATTGTTGTGCAGGGCGAGCGCTACCATCATATCACCAGGAGCATCCACCAGCAGATCATCGACAAGAACACGAACTTTGACTCCCCGCTCAGCAGCACGGAGCAGTGATTCAGCAGCTAATATGCCGATGTTGTCGGTCGACCAGATGAAATACTGCACATCAATTGTGCGTTGGGCGTTGTTTGCCAGCCACGCCCTTGCCAAGAGCGACTCTTCACCTTTTTCAAGGACATAGATGCCGCTTTTCCCCGGATATTGCTGGAAAAGAGGTCTTAGAGCGTTATCAAGAACCGATGAGTTGACAGTTGTGGCAAACCCTATTGTCAGGAAAACTAGAAAATATATAAACTTATTTAAAAACAATTAGTTATACCCAGTCGTTAAGTGTTTATTTTTATTCCAAATATCGTCAATATCACAGCAAGAGTTCTACATAACTCAATATCATATGAAATGTATCGGTAGAACTTTCGGTTATATATACGCCAAATATCCATTCCATGGCAATGACTTCCCATAAAATCTTGATACCTAGCCCGGATATTTCACGAGCCTGCTGGGCTTATGAACAAGGCATCAAGGGTGCAGCTGTAGTAAGCTACCGCAATCCCTTGATAACGCAGGTCATGAGTTCAGGAGGTTCGCCCAAAGGGTGATAAATCACCAGAAAAATAAATCTAAGCAATGTAATGAGTTGTAATTGTCATTAATTATAGCTAATTAATCCGATTTTTCATGAAATATCCGGGCTAGAATGTTTTTAGCCGTATTCTTGCAAAATTTTCTTTATTAGAAAATTATTTCTTATACAGAAAAAAACCGACTCTCAAGGGAGTCGGTACATGGAAAGATCGATTTGCGGAATCTGCTATGTACGATTGCGTCTGAAAGTGACGAGGCAGGCAAGACCTGTTCCGAAAAGAAGCATTGTAGAGGGTTCTGGTATGGGAAATACCGACTTTACTACTTCTGTAACTGAACCAAAAAATGTATTGTAGCCGACAGCTTCGCTGTAGCCGTAATAATCAAAAGAGACATGATCGTTCAATTCAAAGCGAAAAGGGTCAACCTGTAATATTCCATTGACCTGATTTGGACCTAGGGTTGATTTCCACATCCACTCATCGTTGATCAAGTGAGAATGGGTAGTACCTGCTAAATAGCTTTCGACAGAGGCCTCGTACATAGTTGCAGGCGACTGTCCCCATTGATTACGTCCAAGAGGCGTATTCGTACCGCCAATCCGGTAAATTTCGGGGATCCGCCACGCCTTATCATACCCATTGTCGTTAAAGGCACCTGGAATATTCTTTGCTGCAAGCAGACCAATAAATTTCCAGTAATAGGCATTCCCTGGTGAAGCCATCGGTGAATTGCCACTCTCCGCTACCTCACCATTTATGTTTCCACCTTCACCATCAGGATCAAGAAGCACTATGATGCCATCGGCGAGCTGCCAATCATCTGCCATGGATAAGCCAAATGCCTGGGGAGCAAATAGCATCATAACGAATACTAACAGCACTATAAATTTTCTCATTTTATCCCCCTTTGCGACCCCGCCATCTTCCCCTTATACTTGCTAGGCTCCCTTTAGAAGATGCAGGACCACTTCGTGCTCACGAAATCGACCATCAAGTCATTTCCGTGATTTCCGCGGCCACCTCGATTTGGCTCGGTTATGTTATCGATCAAATAAAATGAGGATATTTAATTGTACGAAAAAACTAACCGCCAAGTCAATGTTGCCAGGGTGTAAAATGTAGTATTACTCTTCTTTCTCAAAAGAGTGGAAATGCTCTGACAATTGTCAAAAATCATTTGTTCAATAAGAACTGGAATAATGGCAAAAAGGACCTTTTGGGGTCAACTTTACATTGTTGTTGCATGGGGCTGGATTATGAGAAGTGTAGTCAGTGCATAACACTTTGACCCCCAAATTAGTGTAAGCCGAAAAGCAAGATAAGTATCGCAAGAGACGACAGGATAGGAATAGAAATAGCTAGCCAGCGCCCCCAGCCTTTGCAGTGTACTATCGCAAAACCTATGGTAACAAGGGTTGTTGGCAAGATGCCCATGCCATAGGATAGGCTCAAGGCGGCCTTCCCTGCTACTATCGCCTGCCAGGGAACAATTCCTGCCACAGCAATGGCAATACCAAATTTAAAAGAACTCGCTGATGCAGATCTAAGAATACTGGGATTCAGTTTACTTGCCACTGCAAGTACCAGGTAGATAAAGCTTTGCACTGTTAGAAAGGCGGCAAACAGTGGACCAGCTAAAATGACTTGGCTCAGTGTTTGATAAGCGTAACCATAGGCTAACCAAGCCCACGTGAGGGCAAGGCTAAGTTGCAAAACGACTGGATATCGAACCAACCAGATAACCTGCACCAAGAGCAACAACCAAAAACACCATTGCATAAACGCGTATTGCTGAAGGTAGCTTTGGTGCAGTGCCTCATACACTTCCGGGGAAAGCATCAGCAAATCATTCAGCCGATAATCGAGCAAAGTTTGCCAGTCCATGGTTACAGATCTACAACATACTTCAGTAAGCGTTGCCTCTCCTCTTCTACCAACAAACGACCACGCACCGCTCCCATATTTTCTCTCATATGCTCAAGCTTAGAGGTTGCCGGGATGGCAACGGTGACAGCGGGATGGGAAACGATATACTTCAGTGCTAGCTCTGGCCAGTTGTTGCAAGCAAGTTCTTGGTGCCATTCTGGTAATGGTTGTTTCTTTAGGTGTCGGATAAGTCTTCCGCCTCCGAATGGTCGATTGACGATGATTGCGATTTGTTTTTCTCTAGCCAGCGGCAGAAGCCTGTTTTCAACATCTCGATTGGCCAGATTATAGGTGAATTGTACAAAGTCCAGGTCGTACTGCTCCATCAGCCGCGCAAGCGCTGCATGTCTTCGACCATGCGATGTAGTAATTCCCAGATAGCGAATTTTGCCCTCTTTCTTCAACTCCTGCAGAAATGGCAAGTGGTCCTGCCAATTTACCAAATTATGGACCTGTTGCAGCTCAAAATCTGAAAGGCCCCAGAGGGATTGGGATTCTTTAAACTGCTCCTTACCTTCAGCGGCATCACTGGTCCATGTTTTTGTGGCGGCGAAAACCTCTTCCTGGGCAGCAAGTTTATTGATTGCATAGCCCAAGACCTCTTCCGAAGAGCCATACATGGGTGATGAATCGATCACCGTGCCCCCGGCATTCAAAAAAGCTTTGAGTACTTCTGTTCGTTGATCGCGAAGTGATTTTATCTTACCAACGTTAAAGGTGATCCAGGTTCCCATGCCAATCACCGGGATCATTTCTCTCGTGCTTGGAATTTTCTTTTTAAGAATTGGCGCTATTGCTTCTTTTGCCTGTAGGCTATAGCTTAAATTGAATGGATTAAATAAAATCGCAATTCCTGCACAACTGAGCTTGCCAATAAACGTTCGCCGCTGCATATAAAAACTCCCTGGCGATTTTTAGAGAAGTAAATACGGATGTTTTTCATGCCAAAACCGTAGTGACGAGCCATGCGCATGTCAAAAGAAGACTCTTAGCGATCCCAGACGGAGATAGTGGAAAACCTCGGAGACACATTACCAGTTCTTCATGGGTCCTCAGGTGCTGCAGCCAACACTTCGTGATTTTCTGTCACATTAATAATTTTTTTCTATACAGCATTTTTTGATCTTTTCCTTAACCACTGCATTCAAATTTCAAATAATTATCATTATCTAAAAATTTTTCAGCACGTCATGGCAACATTTTCCAACAACATAGCGCCGTGAAATATTCGCTACAAAATGTCTTGCTCGGCAATAAAATTGCTTCCTCGCCTTGCTATCCATATTTCTTGGTGATAGCATAATTTCGGTTATTAATTAAATGGCGACACTCAGGGGATAAGAAAACAAGAATGCAGGGGAGCAATTTATGGAAAATAAAAGTCGTGGTGGATTTATCGCAAATATGTCACTTGGTCGAAAACTATTATTGGCCTTTCTCGGAGTCGGTGTTTTACCATTTTTAATTCTTGGTATTATTGCCATCGTTAAATCCAGCGGTGCCCTGTCACATGCTTCATTTAATGAACTCACTATGGTTCGAGAAATTAAAAAAACTCAGATCCAACGTTTTTTTGATGAACGTCAAGGTGATATGGGAGTTTTGGTTGAAATCGTTGAGCACCTTACCGAAGCGGCCGAAAAAAAACTTGAAACGGTTCAACAGTTAAAGAAATCCCAGATCGAGGATTACTTCTCCACCATGACAGGTGAGCTCAAAGCATTACGGGGTGATTCTGCTATTCAGGAAGCCCTTGTTGATTTTTATAATGCATTCGAAAACTCCGGAGGGAGGGTGCTCACTCCGTTATACGAGGCAAATGCCAGGACATTTGATCCTAGAATGAAAAGCATTATGGAGGAATACGGCTGGTACGACATATTTCTCATCCACAAGAATGGCAGCATCATATATACCGTGGAGCGTGAGCCGGATCTTGGCCAGATTATTGGCAAAGATGAAATTACCGACTCGGGTCTGGGAAGACTGTTCCAACGTGCCAAACAAGGCAATCCTGACGAAGTTTTTGTAGTTGATTTTGAACCTTATGCACCTTCAAACGGTCAACAGGCTGCCTTCATGATGACCGGTGTGAAGGACTACACTGGGGATGTAATCGGCTTCCTCGCCTTCCAAATACCAATCGATAAAACCAATGCAATAGTCCAACAACACGTCGGTATGGGTAAAACCGGTGAAACTTATCTCGTAGGAGAGACTAACGAAAAGATCTCCTTCCGCAGTGACCTAAAAACCTTGGGTGACGGTAAATATGTGGTAGGCTATGAAATCTCGACTCCATATATAGAAAAAGCCATTGCCGGAGAAACAGACATTGACGTATTTACCGACAGTGCCGGTAAACTTGTCCTGGTAGCCTACGAACCACTTGATATCAATGGAATGAAGTGGGCGTGTATTACCAAGATCGACCTGGAGGAGGTGCTCGCTTCCAAGGCCGAAGGTAAAGAAAAAGATTTCTTCGGAGAGTATATTGAAAAATATGGTTATTATGACCTTTTTCTCATCCATCCACAAGGAGAGGTATTTTACTCTGTTACCAGGGAAGCTGACTATGGCACCAATATGGTGAACGGCAAATATGCTGATTCTGGTCTGGGACAACTGGTTCGCAAAGTTCTGCAAACCAAAACCTATGGTTTAGCTGATTTTTCCAGATATGCGCCGAGCAACAATGATCCTGCAGCTTTCATTGCTCAACCTGTTATGCATAAAGGTAAGGTGGAGGTGATTGTAGCGCTGCAGTTATCCCTCGATGCCATCAATGCCATCATGACCCAAAGAGAGGGCATGGGAGAGACGGGGGAGACCTATCTCTGCGGTGAAGATCTGTTAATGCGCTCTGACAGTTATCTTGATCCTCAAAACCATACGGTTAAAGCTTCTTTTGCTAATCCGGCAAAAGGCAAGGTGGATACCGTCGCAGTCAGAGAGGCACTGGCAGGCAAGTCCAGTACAAATATTATCAAGGATTACAACGGTAATAATGTGCTCAGTGCCTATGCACCACTCGATATCGGTGACCTGCACTGGGCTATCATTGCTGAAATCGATGAAAGCGAGGCTTTCTCTGCGGTAACCGCTCTGGAATGGATAATGCTGGTTATTGGCTTGGTAGGTACTGCCATCATCGTTGGTTTTGCCATGCTCCTCACCGGTGCCATTGTAAAACCTGTGAAAAATGTGGTAAGCAACCTTACCGAACTCGCTCAAGGTGAAGGTGATCTGACCGCCAGACTGGAAGTAAAAAGCGGTGATGAAATTGGTGAGCTGGCATTGCGGTTCAATCAATTCGTTGAGAAAATGCAGGAGATGATCCGCGATATCACAGCCGGTGTAAATACCTTATCCTCTTCTTCTACAGAACTCTCGGCCATCTCGGAACAGCTCTCGTCTTCTGCTGAATCAACATCCGGCAATGCTGCAACAGTTGCAACCGCAGTAGAAGAGATGTCCAGCAATATGCAAGGTGTTTCTGCCGCCATGGAGCAGTCGACCACCAACACCACGATGGTAGCTACCGCATCCGAAGAAATGACTGCGACAATTAGTGAAATAGCGCAAAACGCCGAGAGTGCGAGATCTGTCTCTTCAAAGGCGGTAGAGCAAGCAGGAACGACCTCCGAGAAAATGGTAGCGCTCGGCGAAGCTGCTCAAGCTATTGGCAAAGTAACCGAAGCAATTACAGAAATTTCCGAACAGACGAACCTCCTTGCTCTTAATGCGACAATTGAAGCTGCCAGGGCTGGTGAGGCCGGAAAAGGATTTGCTGTAGTTGCCAATGAAATAAAGGAACTTGCTAAACAGACTGCTGAATCAACTCTTTCAATCCGTACCCAGATAAGTGGTATTCAGCAATCTACAGATTCATCTGTGAAAGAAATACAAGACATCACCAAGGTTATTAATGATGTAAATGAAATTATCGCGACCATTGCAACGGCAGTTGAAGAACAGACAGCGGCAACTCAAGAGATTTCCAATAATATTGCCCAGGCATCGCAGGGAATTGCGGAAGTAAATGAAAATGTTGCCCAAAGTTCTGCAGTGGCCTCCGATATTTCCAGAGAAATTGCCTTGGTAAATACATCCTCTCAGGAGATGAACCAATCCAGCTCTCAAGTTCGGGAAAGTGCTTCCGAGCTTTCACAACTTGCTGAACAACTCAATGAAATGGTGGGAAGATTTAAAGTGTAGACCTTCCTACTGAAAAAGATAAACACATCAAATATCCCCCTGTCTCATAAATAGAGACAGGGGGGATTAGTTTTTCAAATCAAAGTAGAAGATCTTTTTACAGGCTACACGTCTGAGAAAAGTAGGTAATACATCATTACCTGTAAGGTTTCGTCACACTCTCCCGTTAATTCTATCACGCGCTCATCAATAACCGGTAAGCCATTATGCTGCTTCCGCCATTGCGGTATATGTCAACCTGAGGCATCCTTCGGAGCACCAAGAATTCTTACTTCGCGCTGCGGGAATGGGATTTCGATATCATTATCTCTCAATGCCTGCCAGATCATCAGCAGCAGGTCGGCACCCACCCGGTTGACGCCGTCATCAATACCCTCCATCCAGAATTCAACGAGAATATCAACACCGGAATCGCCAAATCCGCTTATTTCGGCATCGGCAAGTTCTTCGATGGGAGTATTGGGTTCGTTGATGACCTGGGGATGTGAGCGCACAACCTCTTTGATAATATCAAGCATCTTCGGGATATCTGTTTTATAAGCCACCTGAAACTCTATGGAATACCGCTGTTTTCTATTGTTGTGGGTCCAGTTGACAAAGCGCGTGGTGATAAATTGTTCGTTTGGAACCATGATATCTTTGCCGGTGTAGGTTTCCAGAAGCGTGGAGCGCATATTCATCTTGACAATAGTGCCCGACTGGCCGTCGTCAAGCTCAATATAGTCGCCTACCTTGAGAGAACCATCCAGGATAATGATCAATCCTGAGATAAAGTTGGAGGCGATGGCTTGAAGACCAAAGCCCAGCCCAACACCCAACGCACCACCGAAGACAGCCAGAGCAGTAAGGTTGATCCCCATTATCTGAAGAAGCAGAATGAAGAGAAAGGCGAACAAAAATACTTGAAACAGTTGTGCAAAAACTTCGCGTGTACCGATATCGAGGCGTTCCTGACGGCGGATGATCTGCTGACCGGCATTATTTGAAAATCGACCCAGCCAGAAAAGCAGTGAACCAAATACTACGGCTCGTGCCAACCCGTAGGCGGAAATACGGATATTACCAATTTCCAAATCGAAGCGGTCAAGGTAAACCGTGACATTATCTAGCCAGCCGAAGGCAAACAGCACGGCAATTGGCACAATGAACCATTTGAAGACGAACTCGAGAAACGGATTGTTTACATAGTGAACAATGACTGAATAAAACAGGAAGATGATAGCAAGACTCTGACCGAGCCTGGCCAACCAACTATGCTGTACTGTATATTCGCTGAGTTCGACTGCAATGCCTAAAAATAAAATTATGAGCAGGGGGGCGAGAAAAAATCCGAGATTGTTAAGAAGTTTTTTAAAAGGCAGCCAGGGGCCTGAAACTGGAGGATTGGCAAGCACCGGTGAATATTTCTTTAAAAATGCAGACAATGTATAGGCAATGAGAATCGCCACACACATAAACCCAAGTTGAACATAGAATTGAGGGCCGCTGGCCGATTCCAGAAGTAATGTCAAGTATCGATCAAAATATGTTTTAAGAGTCGTTATGTCCATAGCGTTTTTGACCCCCTGAGACCGAGATATTCATAAAAACTACTGCTCCTGTAACTCCAGATGAAAGGATATCTTCTGGTAAGCCCACTCCCCTTTGTTAAATCTCTGCCAATCAGCAATCTGTTCCGGCAGCCTATCTTTTTCCAGCAGTCCTTTCAAGTAATTTTGCGTTGCCCAAAGTTTTACCCCCGAGACCCATGGTATACGACTGACCTTTCACTACGGCAGCTCTTGAGTTTTTAATATCGACAACCGGTTAGTCGCATTCCTTGGCAAATTGGTTTACCAGAAACCAAACTTATGATGAAATAGCAGTGTTCCAATTCCTTGATGCATTAAAAGGCTTGAGTCTATTCCTATCATTGAGGTAGTCTGTATCTGCTACTTATAAAATAGTGATGAATTTGAATCTAAGGATGTTCCATGAAAGAAAAGGCAAAATACGACAAGAATGCCTTCGAAATGCTGGGTGGAGTTGAAGGTGCCAGGGCGCTTGCAGACTGTTTTTATGACACAATGGCTAGTATGCCTGAGGCACAAAATATTCGTGCTATGCATCCAAACGATTTAGTGCCGACGTGTGAGAAGTTTGCCCTTTTCCTCTGTGGCTGGCTGGGAGGACCTCCCCTCTATAAAGAAAAATACGGTCCACTCGATCTCACCGGTCTGCATGCTCTTTTTAAGATTGGCGAGGCTGAAAAAAATATGTGGCTCTTATGCATGGAACAGGCACTTGAAAAACAGATGATTGATGATGAGTTGAAAAATTATCTCCTGGAGCGTTTTCGAATTCCAGCTGAGAAAATCCATAATTGGTGCCAACAGCAGAAGCTGCAACCTGTTGGGCCGACAAGCCAATTGAAAGGATAATCTAGGTTAGAAATAAAGACGCCTTCTTGGCCGCAGCCTTGATATCGATACCCTGGCTGCACTGCACGACGCACCCGGCACAGGTGAGACAGCGAGAAATGTTGGCACGAGTTTTTACCGCATTGCTGCTGGCAAGATCATAATCTCCATAGCCTTCGGCATACATCGTGACACGAACCGCATCCAGACCGCCAGTTTGGAATAAGCATTGTTCGACGCATTGGGAACAGAAAGCACAGGCCTTACCTGTAAGCGCTTTTTTATAGGATTCAAGATTCAGATAATCGGCCAGGTCGCCTTCCTTATTCACCGCCCCACAGTTCTCATCGATCATATTGCGACTCAACATTCCCGGGACAGCAAGGTGTATCCCTGGCTTCTCAAGCACAAACCGCAACGCCGCCTGATGCGGAGTATACTCAGGCCATGCACTATCTTCATACCCGCCATTTTGGGTTTTCATGGCGATAATACCAACGCCTGCCGCTGCTGCCTGTTCAATTATGACAAACAGCTTCTGTGGTGAGCGAAAATTAACCGCAACCAGAACCGCATCATAGAAGCCATCTTCAAGCACCGCTTCGAGCACCCTTGCCTGATTGCTATGCGTTGTCACGGCAGCAAAGCGAAACTTGCCCTCCTGTTTCATCCTTGCCATGTTTTTTTTCACATCCCGATCAACAACCTGATCTGGCGAGGATATACCATGAAGCTGCATGAGATCGACCGTTTCAACCTGAAGAGAAGCCAGGCTTCTATCAACCGAGCGTCGCATTCTGGACTCACTGCTTATGTGTACCTTGGTTGCAATAATGACCTTGTCCCGCCTGCCGGCAATAGCTTTACTGACAACCTTTTCATTGCGTCCTCCCAAATAGCAGTCAGCGGTGTCGATGTAATTCATCCCCCGATCAAGTCCATAGCTGATGATGGCTGGATCAGAAACTTGCATTGCGCCATAGCCTAATGCGGTAACCTCTAAACCGGTTCTGCCAAGGATCCTGGTGGGCATGGGGACTTGTTTATCTGCCCGAGAATAGGCTGGAATCGCAGTGGCAGCAAGGGTGAGCGCAGCACCTTTTAGCAGTTCGCGTCGTTTGAGCAGCATAGCATTCTCCCAGTTATTGTTTCGTTGCCCATGCAGGGAGCCGAGTTTGGCTCTTTGATTCTCAGAGGTTAGTTAACATGGCAACGTTCATGTTGTACTCGGCCAACCAAAGTCAATGACCCAGGACTACCTGCGACGACTATTGATCTCAGCAGTTATTTCTCTAGGATAGTTACCCAATGGTGATTCCGACTCCTTCTGCCACAAGACAGTCTTTCCGGTGGTTATCATGGTTGTCACACCTTTTTGGCGGAGAAACTCAGCATGCTGTTGTGCCGCTGAGTCGGTCGGCAGAAGGTTCAGAAAATAGTTTTGCCCATCGAGACCTATCCACGCGTATCCAGGACCAGCCTCAAGATCATAATCAAGGTGTTCCGGGTGGTACTGCACTTCACACGGTTTTCGTGCTTTTTCCTGCAGGTATTCAAGAACACGCATCGATTTCCCGGTGATATCTACGGTTAGCTCTTCTGCAAATCTTTTAAGGAAATCGTCCACTAGAGCCCTCCCTGCCTCCGCCCCAGTGCTTTCCGCATTGAGTCGTAAAAAATAGCGCCCGAGAAGCGCATAGGAGGTATAATCATCTCCCAAAACAGTGGCTCCCACCATCTGGTATTCACCATCTTCGCAAGCAGCGTATAATCGATACAGTCCGTACGCATTTATGGGTTTACCCATATCAAGCATTTCTACAGAAAAATAATCGCCATGCGTATTTTCATAATAGGTAAATGCAAGACTTAACGCCCCATAACGTTTCAGCAGCTCTGCTTCACCATTAACATGCTCGTACATGGAGTCAGGATTCCAGGTCTTGACCTCAGCTGCCTGGGGAAGTTCCCGGTCTACTCCTATTGATTTCGGAAAGACTGGTAATTCAGCAGAAACACACACCAATGGAAGGAAACAAACGGTGCAGAAGAATGCTACTCTCAAACTCAACATAACTCTCAACCTATTCTGAAGAATAATTCTCATTCTAACATGGTCCGAGATGCCTTACGAGAAAATTTCTGGAAGACTCATGGAAGATGATTTTCATTTATAACCTGATCTTGAATAGCAGATTTATTTTCTACGAATTATTTCTTATCCCAGCGCACTACAGCTATCCTTTTAAACTTGCTGCCATAGCACTACAGTAGATGTTGACGTTTACACTGAATTATCGTGAGCATTGTGTAAATTTTCAAAATTGCGTAAACTTATTGAAAATATTGAGGTTACCCACCCAGAGCCGAACTGATACAATCGCAATGAAAATTGCTGTTACCATTCCGCTGGAGCAAGGTTAACAATGAAAAAACTCTTTTATCCGAAAAGCGTTGCCGTTATTGGCGTTTCCCCAAATCAAACTAATCTGGGGAGAAATATTGTTTTTAATTTAATAGATTTTGGGTTTGACGGCATTGTATACGCGGTAGGCGCCAATGGGGGGATGTTTGCCACCAGAAGAATCTACAAATCTCTGCTGGATATACCGGATCATGTCGATTTGGCGGTAATTTTGGTTCCCGCCAGATTTGTACCTGATATTCTTGAAGAATGCGGCCAAAAGGGCGTTCAGCGGGCCATCATAGAAACCGCAGGCTTTAGCGAATACAGTGAAGAAGGCAGAGCTTTGGAAGAACAAATGATAGCCATTGCCGAAAAATATGAAATTCGCTTCACCGGCCCAAACAGTATCGGGGCCATCAACATGGAGAATGGCTTCTGTGTTCCATTTGCCAGATTGGAACCGCAATCCCATGTGGGAAGCGTATCAATGATATCCCAGAGCGGCGGGGTTGGTATGAGTATCATGAATCATATGGCCAAAGAAGGCATTGGACTCAATAAATTCGTCTCCATTGGCAATGCCTCAAATATCTCAGCAGAGGACCTCCTCGAGTATATGATTGAGGATGAAGGAACCCAGATCATTTTCATGTATCTGGAAGGCATAAACGATGGTCGGCGTCTCATGCAATTGGCAAAGCATTCGCCCAAGCCTGTTCTGGTCTTCAAATCCAATGTGGGAAAACTTGGTCATAATATCGCCGCCTCACATACCGGAGCATTATCCAGCGATGACCAGGTGGTGGAAGCCGCCTTTCACCAGTGTGGAATCACCAGGGTACACGATGTCACCACCCTCTCCAATTATATGAAAACGCTGAGACTGCCGCCCCTGAAAGGAAACCGGCTGGCAATAATTTCCCGCTCTGGCGGTCATGCCATAATTGCAGCAGACGCCTGCGAAAAAACGGGATTTACTCTCTCCGAATTCCCGCAGGAGTTTATCCAGGAGATAGAGAAGCATTTCCGGGCATCGGTAATCAAGCTGACCAACCCTCTGGATTTAGGAGATATTCTAGATCTCGACGTATATCGCCGAATCGTGAGTGAAACACTGGTCAGAGATAATGTTGATGGAGTCGTTTTCCTGCATACATCGGTGGATAAAACAGAGCGTGATAACAATGCCAAACTGATAGGCAGCCTGGCGCAGATGTGCCAGCAGCAGAATAAGCCTGTCGCCATATATCTGTCTGCAGGAGAAGATGAGATTGACGCCTTAATGGAGCAGTTCGATTTTCCGATTTTCACCCGAATTGTCGAGACCTTCCAGGCATTGAAACTCAGTTATGACCACACCCAAATTATAGCCGGAACAAGCAAAGACGATGACCCTCCACTGTTTGCAGTGAATAGCAAAAGGGTCAATGAACTGGTGGAGTCCGGCATGAGCAAAAAGCGAAACCTGCTCCTGCACGAAGCAATGGAAGTCTTGAAGCAATACGGAATACCAACTATCAGAAGCGGTGTTGCTGCCAGTTCTGTAGAGGCCAAAAACTTTGCTGATAATTTTGGTTATCCCGTAGCAATGAAACTGGTTTCAGAAGATGTGCTCCATAAATCAGATGTGGGTGGTGTCGAGCTTAATCTGAGAGATGGCAGTACTGTTGAACAATCCTACGATAAAATGATGGCCCGTGTGCGTAAATCTTACCCACTAGCCAAGCTTGTTGGGGCAATGATCCAACCCATGGCAGCAAGAGGCAGGGAACTTATTGTCGGTGGCAGACAGGATAAGCAATTCGGCCCGGTTGTACTGGTCGGTATGGGTGGGATTTTTGTAGAAATTTTTGAAGAGGCAACCATCAGAGTTGCACCAATAAGTGAGAGGGAGGCCAGAGCGATGGTTGATGAGTTAAAGGGCTCCCAGATATTACAGGGTGCCCGAGGTCAGCAAAAATTTGATATTGACTCCCTGGTTGAAGTCATTTTACGTATCAGTCAATTACTGGTCGAATTTCCGAAGATTAGCGAACTGGATATTAATCCCTTGCGGATCAATCATGAAAATAAAGGTTGTGTTGCTTTGGATGCTAGAATTATCCTAAACTGTTAACAACACAGCAAGGTATTAAAGAGTCAGAAGCTGATTTGAAACCATTCAGATTAACACATAATCTATATCAGTGATTAACTACCTATACTTATTTTAGAAAACAGAGAAAACTAATCATAAAATATGTTTAGGTGGTATTATTAGACCACTTAAACGATAATACAGACTTCACATGACAAAAGATAACTTCCCCTACATAGCCTTAATACTTGGTTTGATTTTAACCGCTATTGTTTTCAAAGGAAGCGAGCTAAGAGATGATGGAAACACCTTGCTTCCACTTTTGACTCTCCTTTTAGTGTCTGAGTTCGGCGCCATCGTCACGGCAATCGGGGTATATTTGGGCAGTAAACACTACCTATCCACCAGAGAAATTTCTGGCCATACAGCGGTCACCATTTTATGTGCCGTGTTATGCGTCCAATTTGTGATACGTGGTTTTAATCTTTGGCCTCATTGAATAAAGCGTCTATATAAAACGACCTGCCAACCTGTTATCATAAATTCTATAACCGCGGTCAGAGTAAATTTTTTCGCCCATGACCCAACAAGCTTCCACCTTTCTTCACCATCACACTCATCCTGGTCAGGAGTTTCTTTCCTTTTCAAAATAACAATATCCATAGACCAGGCTTGTATTATTTTCTTGCATTGATATCAGCTAGCAACCATCCCTCGATGTGCTGATAGAAAGGGAGTAGTAGTAGTTCCTGAGTTCTTTGGGGTCTCTCCCCATGACAAGATATTTAGAATAAGGTGTATATAAATCTTAAGTCAGCCAAGGCCATAATTCACTTAACTCTACCACAACCGGACAGTTACCCAAATTTACAATTCCATTGAGAATCAAAGAAAAACAGGATATTGTTAAATACACTGGTAAGATGATAAGCGTATCATAGCATCTATTCCACTCAAAAAGTGAGCGAATGTGTAGCGTTTAAGACATGACACTATAGAGGGATGCTCTCAAAGCTTTATTTTACTATTCAGCATCTTCTGCTTCACCAATTTTCATATCGTGTCTAAATCGCAACAGTAACGGTACCCTGTCTGTCCCATCTTTTGTAAACCATTCGCCGCAACATCCAGAGGGGGCATCATGCGATACACGATAACAGTAGTTGTCTTTACCTTACTGTTTGCTGGAGAAATTCCTCGGGCAGCAGATCAGAGTAGCTCTCCCCAACTGACAAAAACAGAAGTTGTCGCCCTTTCAAAGCTCTTAACGCAGGAAAGTGCTGATCTCACTGTTACGGGCAAGATTATTTCGAATGAGCCAATCTTTTTTTCGCTCGAAACATTCATGAAACTACCGTTCAAGACCATTGAAACCACAAATTACTGGACAAAAGAGAAAGAGAAATTCACCGGTGTCGGTTTCTTCGACTTGCTCAACTTTATTGGTCTTGAAGAAACAACTTCAAAGGTGGAAATAGTAGCTGCCAATAACTACACCATCACGATACGGCTTAGTGATCTTGAGCGTTATGAATACATACTCTCCTATGAACTCGATGGGAAGCTATACAATGACCTTCCACCTGAGAGAAACAAAGGGCCGATTGCCATTGCCATCAATTTCGATAAGCATCCCGAGCTTGATCGGGAGATCTATAAACATCAACTTGTCTGGTTCGTAGATACCCTCATAGTGCGCTAATGTCTATTTGAGGAGTTCAAAATGCAACTATCTCGGGCAAATACGGTTATTTCCTGGTTGGTCATCATTTCAACCACTGCTTTGGTGTTCATCATAATGATGAGCTGGCGGATCACGAATAACACCAAGTTTCAAGTTCAACAGAGCTACGAAGTCTTACAGTACGATATATTTCAGCAGTCTATCTTTTTAGGACGCTCTGTTGCAACGCTTCAGCGCCTTATAAACTTTGGTCAGGATCCAAAATCAAATCCATTAACCAGAAAAGAGATTAATGCCTATCTACAAGCAGTGATAGGGCACCAGAGCATCAACATCAAACTCAATGAGAAAATTCTCGAACAACTACCGCGCACCGATCCTCTTTTTGTTTACGAGCAGATTTCGCAGTTGCAATCACGAATAAACGAAAGTCTAGAAGATATCATTGAACTGAACCGCCGGCTAGTTGCTGCCCCTGATACGGGTTCAAAACACGCTCTCATCGTTGCAAACATCCCAAAACTGCAGGACTTCATCAATGTACTCAATGAAGGTATAGATGTGCATTCCAGAGTTGAAAGTACCTACTTTAAAATAATGAAAGATGGAATTGCCAAGGCAATTGAGAACATCACCCTCAGTTTGAGCATGCTCATAGGGTTACTGTTTGCAACCATTGTGCTCATTGTTTTCTACCTGACCGGACAGCGGCGTGCCAGACACTTACTCAAGGTGGCATATGACGATCTGGAAATGAAGGTAAGGCAAAGGACCAGTGAACTTCACAAGGTAAATGCCGAATTGCACAAAGCCCAGCACATTGCTCATCTCGGATTCTGGAAATATGATATTCAAAAAGACGCTATCGAGTGGTCGGAAGAGCTGTACCGTATATATGGGATTACGCAAAAGGATGAAGCGCGATTTTCCTATGGTGATTTATTGAATCTGGTACACCCATCAGATCGAGAGCATCATAATGACTTTACTAAAAAGATGAAAACCGAAGGTCAAGCTACCTTTGAATATCGACTCATCCATTCTGATGGTCAGGTTCGAACGGTATGGGGTCAAGGGGAAACCACCTATGATAGCGATGGAACCCCTACAACTCTTTTTGGGGTGGTACAAGATATTACCGCGCGTAAAACCGCTGAGATTGAGCTGGAAAAAACCAAGATCATTTTGGAGCATGCCGAGAAATTGGCAGAGCTCGGTGGATGGGAATGGGACATTGAAAATGACCTGTGGACGATGTCGGATAATTGGATGCGCATACATGGAGCCTCAATCAAGCAGATGAACACCCAGACCTTAATGTCTTATATATTTCAAGAAGATAAGGCTATGATTGAAGAAGCCATTGAAAAGGCTCTTGAAGGTGTCGAACCATATGATATTGAACACCGTATTATCAGGGAGGATACCGGAGCAGTGAGGTTCATCAGGGCAAAGGGCGAAGTTAAGAAAACAGCCTCTGGTCCACCTATGATAATGTATGGCACAGCGCAGGACATTACCGAGCAGAAAAAAGCAATTATTAATGAAAGACAGTCATATAAACTTGCGTCTATTGGAACTCTGGCTGGAGGCGTAGCCCATGATTTCAACAACATTTTGCATATCATTTTAGGAAATTCCGAATTAGCCTTGCAGGAGATTCCCGAGTGGAATCCAGCCCGGGAGCCAATCGAAGAAATTCGGGACTCCAGTCTCATTGCAGCAGGTATTGTTAGACAATTGCTTGATTTCAGCCGTAAATCTGATCAAGAATTCAAACCCATAGGCGCCACCACGATAATTCACGATGCTCTCAAACTTATCCGCTCCACAACCCCCAGCATAATCTCATTAAATGTAGATATCCCAAAACATGAAATCACTATTATCGGGGATCAGGTTCAACTAACCCAGGTTGTAATGAATATTTGCAGCAATGCTTCCCAGGCTATGGAACAAAACGGTGGCCACCTTGGGGTCAAGGTCGAGCAGGTCTATTTAGCGGAAAGCGATTTAGCCAGTTTCCAGGAAGGAAAACCGGGAGAGTATCTTCGCATTATTATTCACGATAATGGACCAGGTATCAGCGAAGATATTATTGAGCAGATATTCGACCCTTATTTTACCACCAAGGAAATCGGGAAAGGATCAGGAATGGGATTGGCCGTTGTTCATGGTATTGTCAATAGCCATGGAGGCTGTATCTCCGTGGACAGTACACCCGGCAATGGCGCTACCTTTACTCTTTACTTTCCAGTGGTTGGGGAAAAACCTGTGGAAACAGCATCAGGAACAGGGGCGATTCCCGGGGGTGATGAAAGCATTCTTCTTGTTGATGATGAGTCGGCCATCAGAAAAATGGTGACCCAATTACTTACAAGACTTGGCTATACTGTAGAGGCGTTCGAAAATCCAACCGATGCCCTGAAGCGATTTAAACAGCAGCAGGATAAGTTTGATCTGGTGTTGACCGACATGACCATGCCGTATATGACTGGTGTGGAATTAACCCAGGAAATACGAAAAATCAAAACTACAATTGCTGTAATCATCTGCACAGGACATAGTGATTTCATAGATCAAGAGAGTGTTAAAGCCATGAGTATCGATGGTTTCATAATCAAACCCATACGAATTGCCGATATGGCAAAAGTAGTCCGTAAAGTTCTGGACCGGGAGAATTAGGTGAGAGGTAATCTTTTTTTAGCCTGCTTTATAATTGAGTTCAAAGTAAAAATAGTCTTATTCTGATCCTAATTATGTACCCTAAGATTCCCCCAACCAATACCAAAATATATACCTTTCGTTACCCAACTGGCCTCCTTCATTTTTTCTTAAACATTTAGCGCATTTTCCTTGCTGACCTCAATCCATTTAGAACGTGTAAAAAGCAATTTTTGCTAATTGACATTACCTGCTCGCGGTTAAAAGGTAGTGATATACAAAATTGCTATATCTACAAATAGCATAGCTTTATGAAGGAGATTTATAATGATCAGTTTAGATAATAAATCAGCCGTAATTACAGGTGGAAATAGTGGTATGGGGTACGCAACAGCTCAAAAATTCAAAGAGCTAGGGGCAAATGCAATAATCACCGGTCGTAACCCAACGGCTCTGGAGAAGGCGGCAACGGAACTTGGAGTGAAGGCAATAGTTGCAGATCAAGCAAATTTACAGGATCTCGATAATTTGATTGATCAGGTTAAGGCTCATTTTGGGAGTATAGACATTCTTTTTATTAATGCTGGTGTGGCCTCTTTCGCTCCTGTTGAACACGTAAGTGAGGACCAATTCGATAACATCATGAACGTGAATTTCAAGGGAGCTTTCTTCACTCTGCAAAAATTCTTGCCAATACTGAAAGATGGCGCATCCGTAATTAATCTCTCCTCAATTAATGCTTACACTGGGATGCCAAACACCGCGATTTACGCAGCCAGCAAGGCTGCACTAAATTCACTGACCCGAACAGCCGCGTACGAATTGGCCCCTCGCCATATACGAATAAACTCCGTAAATCCCGGGCCTGTTAACACAGAACTCTTTGGTAAACTCGGTATGCCGGACGAAGCTATAAAGGAATTTTCATCGGCAATGCAAACTAGAATTCCCCTAAAACGATTTGGCACACCAGAGGATATTGCTAATTTAGTTGCATTTCTGGCGTCAGACGATGCCAGCTTCATTACCGGAGCAGAATACAATATCGATGGAGGTACAAATCTTAATCCACTGCTGCAATAGTTTAACTATTAGCAGGAATAGGTATACTACTATTACAGCCAGAAAGGGTCTGAGTGAAATTAACAATTCTCTTGTCGCCAACGACAGCTCTGCCCCTTTCTTCTCCCATGCTCTTCGGGTATTTAAGTATGCTCTGCCCTTGTTGATCAATCTTTACTCATCCCAGTTTCCGACAATTCCTCCACTCTACCCGTCTTATTGTTTTACAAGATGGTTGTAGCTACTTAGCGTAGTAACGTAGGTTTACATGTGTATATCTTTAAAAAATGACGAGGTAGAAAAATGCAATCTGGTCTGGGTACTGGCTGGTGGACCTATATTAAATACGATGACAAAAGGGATCGCCCAAAACTGAGCAGCAAACTGCTTCGGCGTGTTTGGTTGTATGCCAGGCCATATCGCTGGAAAATTCTAGTGTTGTTGACAACGATCTTTGCCATAACCGGTTTGAGCTTGATTCCGCCTCTACTGCTGCGGGATCTTATTGACAATGCCATCGCCAATCGCAACCCGGAAAGGATCAACTTCCTCGCCATCGGCATGATAGGCGTTCCTCTACTCAGCGCAGCCATAGGATTTTGGCAACGCTACATTAGTGCCACCATTGGAGAAAGCTTGATAGCCGATCTGCGCAATGCTCTATACAATCATATGTCGCAGATGAGTCTGCGGTTTTTCACTCATTCGAAAACCGGTGAATTGATGAGTCGCCTTAACAATGATGTCGTTGGCGCACAGAGTGCGGTAACCGGAACATTCATCAATATCGTCACCAATTTCGTCTCCGTTGCAGCTACCTTGATAATCATGTTTTCGCTGGAGTGGCGCCTGACTTTACTTAGTATTGCCATTGTTCCTCTCTTTGTCGCGCCCACGCGAAAAGTTGGACAAAGACTGAGGAAAACCAGGCGTCAGAGCATGGAATTAAACGCCAGGATGAACTCTTTGATGCAGGAGACGTTGAATATCGACGGGGCACTGCTCGTCAAACTTTTTGGACGTCAATCGGCCGAATCACAACATTTTTATGAGCGCAGTTCCGATGTGGCAAATATCGGGGTGCGACAGGCCATGATAGGACGATGGTTTTTCATGGGACTGGGATTGATCAGTGCTGTGGGTACAACATTGGTCTTCTGGCTTGGCGGGCATATGGTTTTGCATGGTGTCTTTACTGTAGGCACTATTGTTGCCTTCGGGGCCTATCTCGCCCAGCTCTATGGCCCATTGAGCTCCATCAGCAACGCTCACGTTGAATTCGCCACCAGCATGGTGAGTTTTGAAAGAGTCTTTGAAATTCTTGATATTCCCATCGAAATCAAGGATAGCCCCGATGCGGTGAACCTTGCAAAGGTGCAGGGCAAAGTCACCTTCCGTGATGTCAGTTTCAGCTTCACCGAAAATGACAGGAATTATCCTGGCCTTGCCGCTTTGGAACATGACAGAAATGCATTTGAGAGTAATCAGTCAGAAACTTCGACAATTATAAAACCAAGCCGCAATATGGCTCTGGAAAACGTCCGTTTTACCATAGAACCCGGGGAGCTTGCAGCTCTTGTCGGTCCCAGCGGTGCCGGCAAAACCACCATCTCCTATCTGTTGCCTCGCCTCTATGACCCTACGGAAGGCTCCATACTCCTAGACGACCATGAACTACATGAAATTTCTCAGCAATCTCTTGCCAAAGCAATTGGCATGGTCACCCAGGAAACCTATCTTTTCAATGATACCCTCAAAGCCAATCTGCTCTATGCCAGACCCGATGCCACCGATCAGGAAGTTAAGGCTGCCTGTCAGGCGGCAAATATACATAACTTCATCAAAAGCCTTCCCGATGAATACGATACCATCGTGGGTGCAAGGGGATACCGCCTGAGTGGGGGCGAACGCCAGCGTATCGCTATTGCCAGGGTCATCCTGAAGGATCCCCGTATTCTGGTGTTGGACGAGGCTACCAGCAGCCTTGACAGCCAGAGCGAGGCCTTGATTCAGGAGGCACTGCATAGAATCATGAAAGGAAGAACTAGTCTGGTAATCGCCCACCGACTCAGCACAATTCTCAATGCCGATCTCATCCTGGTTTTAGATGAGGGCAGGATTGTAGAGCAGGCTCATCGGCGAGAAACTGGCAGTGCGCATGAACAGCTATTGAGCAATGAAGGCTTGTACGCCAACCTCTACCATACCCAATTTGGCGACTGATGCGGGAACAAATCAGTATAAATTGAGCCAGAGAGAATTCCCCAAAAATTTGCAATTATTCACAAAATTATACTCTGAACTTAATTATCACATATAACGTAAGAAAATTATAAACTACCCAGCAATGACACCTCTTTCGGTAGTGGCATATGCTGGCTTCAGCAAATCCGAAGCTGCAAACTGTGTCTTAAAAAGCTAAGCACTCGCTTTTCTTGGCGAATATCCTGTTTTTTGCCACATTATTTTGTTAACTAAGCCATTACCAGCTTTTGCGAGTGGAGTTGGTAATTCCTTGTTGCCAACATGCATATTGATTGTCTTATCAATATCATGATAGACCTTTATTTGACCTAGAATGCTGTCTGAATACAACCTCATATCATCCTTCCCGTTCCAATCAATTTCCCAGGAAACACCTAAAGGGGCATAAAAGGATTCAAATGTGTTCTTATCGAGTACAGCATCAACTATTGTCCACTTATCATTTACATTAACCTGTACCAAGCAATGGTTATATGGAGAATTTGCTAGAATATGCCACAAACCTATCGCAGGCTTTATAAAATCTCTTTTTAAAGGAACTGAACAGAAATGAGCTGGTATGTTATTACATCTTAAAAGTGCAACTAACAGTAATGATTTGTTCCAACACGCTCCATAGCCTTTTTTTAATGTTTCTGAGGCTTTTTGTTCAAAAAGATCGAAACCAAAAGCGATATCGTCTCTGACGTATAAAAATGTTTCTGAGACGATTGACTCTGTTGTGTTTCGAGTTTTCTTAATATTTCTCGCAACTTCACAAACATCGGGATGATTATGATCACAATAATAAGTTGATTCAAGCGCACCTGTCATGATGAAGCCCTCCTAACTTATGCTTGAGATATTAAAAGAGCGGACAATTCACTCCTTCTGTAAATAGAAAGCTCTGTGGAATCGGGAGATTGAGATTCATAAAAAAATCTTTTCACGGTTCTCAAATACTCTCGCTGAATAACCGTACAGGTTGGTGACGAATATTGCCCTTTTAACCTAGGATAGAGACAATATATTCTGCCGCTCGTTCCGCCCCGGTAAGCCATGGGCGGTTTGTCGGTTCTGCCTGATGTTGAAGCTGACTTATAAGGTTTTCATGCAGCTCGGTTTCTTCGAGTGTTTGTTCAGGCAAGCCGATAATGAGACCTGCGGCTTCTTCCTGCAGACGCTGGACATGATCAGCCTGCTCCTGGTCCTGCATATCTCGTAAAATCACCACAGCAGGAACATTTGTCGCAAGAATGTCGCACAGGCTGTTATAGCCGCCATAACATACCAGCAGCTTTGCACTTTGCAGGTCCTGGAAGTAGCTATTGCTTGCCTGGCAAACATCACAGTTTGGCAGTTCTTCGAGCTGGCTCCTCAGGTCAGGTGCGCGTTTTTCCAGTTCTGCCGTCTGGGTATAGATGCGATAGAATTCATTCTTCCCTGCTCTTTTTTGCAGGAAATGCATAAGCATACCGAGTAGTTTTATGGAGCTCTCAGATAGCCAGGGAAGGGAGAAAACTCCGGTTACTTTGGTTTTGGTCGCCGGCTGCCAATGTTGCATTTCCAGCAACCTCGATACATAGCCCAGATCTGCAGGATTGGTGTTGAAATGGGCGGCCAACCTGTCACGCTGCTCCTTTCCAGGTATTGCCAAGTTACCATACCAGAGCAGAGACGAGTAGTGTTCGGCAAAAACTTCCCTGGCATCGTCGGACCAGAAGACTTTATCATTTCCCGGATACGCACGAACACCGAGAAGCCATTTGGTATCAGTGCCAGCGGTCATATTCAATGAGGCAACGAGCTCATCACGTCGACCCATGGGCAGGTGGTCAACCAAAATGACCCGCGGTTTCATTTCCTCAATCACAGACTTTAGCAAATAACTGCGCGCTGGTCCCAAGTAACAGTTTTTAAGATTAGTCTCTCCTTTTTTCCCCTTGGCCTTGCCATCGATTATCAACGTTTCATAGGCCGGCAGTTTCAGCCAATCCAGAGGTGCGTCACCAATGAGCATTTGGCAATGACGATAACCGGTCATAAGCAATACTTTCTTGTCACTATATCGCCGCCGCAGGGCCATACCTATGGCCACACTTCTGGAAACATGTCCAACACCTCTGCCGTCCTGGGCATAAATCAGAACATCCAGACGAGATTTATCGTATACGCGGGTTGATTCCACCAATCAATTCCTCATTGTTGACTCTTCTCAACTCTTCCCCCATTTTTGAGACAGTATCTTGCCAAAAAGTTCGTCAAAACTGGCTGACTGCCTGGAAATACCTGATGCATCATATAGTAGACGATGATCCATATTCAGCTCCTGGAAAAGCTCGCACCAGCATTGCGCCGCACCACGCCCATAGCCTTTCTGCATATAGAATTGTATGGCCTCTCTGGGAGAAAGCTGCCTGTAGTTCACTTGCTCCCCCTTGCTATCGACCAAACATTTCAGCATCTTCTCGATTGTGAAAAAAACTGCTGGCTCAGGCTGCTCAATAAATTTACCTGTCTTGGCAGGGATCTCCAGCGCAGAGAAGATGTATTGGCTAATCTTTCCAGGATCAGCAACAGGTACAGGTGTTGTGGGAGATAAGAGTGACACTATACTCCCGTTTTCCGGCACCAAAAAAAGATGATCAATAACCTCATCGGGAAAAAAACCGCAACGAAGGTGCAAAAGTGAAGGGTCACGCAACCAGTTCAGTTGCCTCTCCATTTCATAGCAGCCAAGAATGGGCCCGGTTTTATCCGGACGATGCGCCCCCAGGCGGCTCACATGAATGATCCGTTTTAACGGACTGTTTTTGCTGGCGGAGAAAACATTCTCAGCCTGATTGCGATGATAGTGGCTTACATCATCGACCGCGAGTGGAAAGGGTATATTGACAAGTGCGCTCTGGCTTTCCTGCTCTAACTGGGAAGAGATGAGCGAATCCTGGCTTGAAGCATACTCTGAATGAGGGTCGGAACCCTTGCAAAGAAGCTGTTCAATGGCTGACGGGAGCTGGCCAAAGAGAAAAACATCCTTAGTGAACTTGGTAAAGCCAGTGGCTGACATGTTGGTTGGTTATGATAAGTTTTTGCGTCAAGATTATTAAGTACGCCTTTTCAGCGATCAGCCTAAGACTTTTACCCTTGATTTACAATACAATTATCTACTGTAGAAAGTGTACCAAAGTATGATGAGAATTAAGACGCAAAATCATTATGAGAAAATAGGCGATTTCTTCTTTTAGGTTATGAAGAACTAGCGCTTATGTGGCTTGTTTGAAAGGGAAAAGGGGACAGATTTATTTTTCCATCCAGGAACAATAAATCTGTCCATTTTTGACGATAGTTTGGTAATTGCCTGAATCGTCCAGTGTAGAAGTCTCAATCTGGTTTTTGCCAACAGATTATCGTGCTTTAACGGGTATCCAGATCTCGCAATAGTCCTTTCCCGGACCTGCTGTGCAGTAAACCTCAAGCTCCGGACCGCTGTCATGGACATAGCCGGAAGTGGGAAACCACTCCATAAAAATCCGTTTCCAGACCTTCTGGATTTCTTCCACCAGCGTTTCATCCGTATACATTTCGGTGGTAAATACAGCCCAATCCAATTCGGGCACCTCTACCACATCATACCCGGTGGTATCGCTTTGTTCGGTCACCATCCCGCCAATCATATATGGAAAGGTATCATCCGAGGTCTTGCGGTGGCACATGATCGCATGAACGGCATACTGCCCTGTATGATTTTCAGCAACTGTGAGCCCAGTCGCCCTACATAACGTTTCCACGGTGCCGTCCGCTAAACTTTCCTGCCAAAATTTGGGAATATCAATAAAGTTTTGCCCATCTACTGTGGATATGATTCTCTCTTTACCAAACATCCGGAACTGTGGTTTTTTTTCAATGCGATAGTTCATCTCCGTAACTCCCGAAACGGTAAGGGTGAATGTGATCCTCGGATAAGCTTTCAGGCTTACGCCGGGATTGCGTGCTTGTGAAGGAGAGATATTATGGATCTTTTTGAATGCCCTGGTAAACGATTCATGGCTCTCATAGCCAAAATCGAAAGCGATATCGAGAATGCGTTTTTTTGTTGTCTGAATCTCGGTGGCAGCCAGGGTAAGGCGACGCCTGCGAATGTATTCGGCAAGCGAGACTCCGGTTATGAAGCTGAAGACCCTTTGAAACTGGAAATTTGAGGTTCCTGCCAGACGGGCAAGACGTTCCTGGTCAATTTCACGGGTTAAATGCTCTTCAATATAGAGCAGGGCCGCATTCATTCTTTCCAAGAAATTCATCGATCCTCCTTTGCCATTCACCCTAACGCTTTCACTTTTTTAATGCCTGATATTCCTTGCCTATTATTGTCAAGCTCACCAATGATTTGAATCTCATTACGCACTCCATCAGTAGGATACTCACATATAAGGTAACTTAAAAAAAACAGGAAGTGGAGCGAAAGTGAGTGAGGATAGAATAGAACTACTTGAGACTCAATCTGGAAAATTGTTGTAGAGAGTACTGCTTGCTAAAAATAGTTATTAAATGCGCTCATCTGCTCCTTTTTTTTGCGAATCTTTTTACGTGGTGGCTCATCGCTATAGCCCACGGTAAGCACCAGGCCGATTCGCACCTTTTGAGGGATACCCAGAATGTCGCGGATAGCCTTTTCGTCAAACCAACCAAGCATACAGGTACCCAAGTTGAGAGCAGCGGCCTGCAAGCAGAATTGGGAGGCGGCGATACCGATATCGATGAGGGGGAACTCGCGGTCTTTGAGGGTTGCGCCGATTTGAGTGATAACCTTTGGCCGTTCGATGGCCAGCACTGCCAACAACGGTGCCTGCGAAGCGAAACGGTTAAAGGAGACCAGGGTTGAATATGTGGCTCTCGCAACCCTGTCTTTTTTTTCAGGGTCGTTGACGATGATCAGTTTCCAGGGCTGCGAGTTGCTGGCTGAGGGTGCTAACCTGACTGCTTCGATAAGACGCTCTATCTTCCATTCTTCCACCGGTTCGTTGGTATAGGAACGTACGCTTTGTCTGGCCTGCATCAATTCGGAAAAATCCATCATGCTTATCCTTTGGTTAAGCTCATATCACCAACATTTTTTTCACAGATCATCCGGAGCGAAGCTCACCGCTTCAGTAATATCGCTTTTCCCAAGGATAAGCATAAACAAACGATCTACCCCCAAGGCAATCCCGGCAGACGGTGGTAGCTTGTTGAGATCGGCAAGAAATTTTTCCGGCATTGATAACTCCTCCCCTACCATCTTGGACAGCAGTTCGCGCTCCTTTTCAAAACGCTGCCGCTGCTCGTCCGCATCGGTCAGCTCCGAAAAGCCGTTGGCGATTTCCAGACCTTCGATGTACATCTCAAAACGTTCGGCCACCATCGGATCATCATGTTTCTTGCGGGCAAGTGATGCCATACTGACCGGATAATCGTAGAGAAAGCTCAGTTCTCCCTGGCCCAGATGTGGTTCTATATACTCCACCAGCATCTCATCAAAACACTCTTTGGCGAGGACCTCTTCCAGTGTAAGTGGACACCAGGTGGCGAACGCTTCGGTCACGGTGAATAGGCGCTGCTGAAAACAATCTCCCTCGTTTAAATAGCGAAAGAGGCCGTTGTTTTTTTCTGCAAGTTGAGGGAACTGAAGCTTGAGCTCACCGACGACAAAGGTGATCAGGTCCCGGCAATCCTTTATCAACTCAAGATAGGAGGCTTCAACCCGGTACCACTCCAGCATGGTGAATTCTTCAAGATGCAATCTGCCCTTCTCTTCTTTGCGGAAACAGGGGCAAATCTGGTAGATATTACCGCTGCCACGAGCAAGCAGACGCTTCATGCATGATTCCGGCGAGGTCTGCAGAAAATAATCACCGGCACGCAGCGGTTGAATATTTGCTTCCGGAAGAAGAACGGGCTGGCGGATTGGCGTATCCACCTCAAGGAAATTCTGTTTAGCAAAAAAGGTGCGGATGGCACGAAAAAGAGCTGCACGAATATGCAGCTCTGTCGGGGCAAGCATATCCTACTCTTTGACGCGGGTTACGTAATTACCTGTACGTGTATCAATCTGAATTTTATCACCTTCTTCGACAAATGGAGGCACCTGCAGGACAAATCCTGTCTCCACGGTAACCGGCTTGGTATCGGTGCCCGAAGTGTCTCCCTTGACCCAGGGATCGGCCTTGGTGACCTCGAGATTGACAAAGATCGGCAGGCTGACATCAATGGGTTTGTTGTCAAAGAACAACACATCGATCTCCATGTTATCGATCATGAAGTTGATGTTGTCTCCCAGTTGCTCGGCAGTGATAAACAATTGTTCGTAGCTTTCCGTGTCCATAAAGTGATATTCGTCACCCTGGTTATAGAGATACTGCATCTTACGCTCTTCCAGGGCAGCTTTTTCGAACTTATCGTTGGAGCGGTAAGTTTGTGAGAATTGATTACCGCTGATCATGTTCCGCATTTTGCATCGATAAAGGGCCTGGCCTTTTCCTGGCTTGGAGAATTCAAACTCCGTGATGATGTAGGGATCTCCATCGATCTGTATTTTTAAGCCCTTGCGTAGGTCTGATGCACTGTACATATGTCTCTCCATTGTTTCCGGAAGACCTGTCCGTTCATTGCCAAAGCGGTCTTCTTCCGGATAGATTTATCTTCGCTTGTATTTTTGATTTTTATTTGCTTGGCTCAACCACCCTTGTACCTGCTGAAAGAAACCATCAGCCCACATCAATCCTATCGGTGACTCAGATAGAAAGCTGATGTAACCATTCAGTATACCTATTTGCGGTCCTATTCCGCAATGATAAATCAAATTCCGAGCAAATTACCTGTTTCACAGGGCTTTGCTGGATTGAGATTGATTTTTGCTACCACCGATTTTTTTCATGCTTCCATTCCCTTGGATATGTATAATAGTCTCCCAATCAAGGAGAGGAAACAAGCACATGATACGCGCAGGAATTCTGTCTGACACGCATATGTCCATGGTAAATCAGCGGTTTAAGGATGACCTTGACCAGGCATTCAACGATTGTGAGGTGATTTTCCATGCCGGCGATATAACCAGCCTGATTGTACTTGAGGTATTTCAGTCCAAAGTACTTTATGCCGTCCACGGCAACATGTGCGATATGGCCGTCCAGAAGCAACTCCCCGATAGAAGAGTGGTTAAGATTGAAAACCAGGTAATCGGCATCTGTCATGGTACCGGCTCGCGACACAATATCGAGGAGAGGATGTGGGCAATATTTCCCGAGGCGGACTGCATTATCTATGGCCATACCCATCAACCGGTCTGCCACCGCTATGGCGATATTCTTTTTGTCAATCCCGGCAGTTTCCATAGCTCAGGCCCGCACGGTGCCCCACCCTCCTACGCAAAGCTCACTGTTGACGGCTCCAGCTGCCAAGCCGAATTGTTTACGTTGGCTGTGGACCGATGAGATACGTTCCAGGTTTCTGTTTACCGGTACTTCGTCTGCAAGCCGTCGCTGGGAAAATAGCATAAACCTCACCTTCTCGGCAGGCCTCTCAGGACGATCACAGACAGATTTGAACTTGATGGCATGATAAACCCACAACAATTGATAGAATAGCTAATAAGCAAAACCCAAAAAACTAAGACGATATAAGCAGATGACCCAACCGGCCAACCTCACCCCTATGATGCAGCAGTATCTCGAAATCAAGGAAAAGAATCCTGATTCCATTCTTTTTTACCGCATGGGTGACTTCTACGAGATGTTTTTCGATGATGCCGAAGTGGCGTCAAAAATACTGGCCATCACTCTTACTTCGAGAAACAATAAGGCAGACACTGCCAGGGTGCCCATGTGCGGCATTCCCTACCATGCCTCGCGTACCTATATCGCTAAACTGGTCAAGGCCGGTCATCGCGTAGCCATCTGCGAACAAACTGAAGACCCGGCCCAGGCCAAGGGTATCGTCAAGCGTGAAGTTATTCAGACCATATCTCCAGGTGTGGTTACTGATGATCAACTGCTCGACGATAAGTCCAATAATTATGTGGCCGCCATCAACAGAAGGCAGAAAGCTGAAAAGGACGTCTTCGGTCTCAGCTTCCTTGACCTCAGCACTGGCAAATTTCTGGTGGGTGAGTTCGTCGATGATTCCGAAAACTATGATACCGTTATTGATCAACTTTCCCGAATGATGCCCGCTGAGCTACTGGTTAACGCCGGTGATCTCGACGGGTTGCAAAGCCTGCTCGATATTATTGAGCCACTGCTGCCAGGACTCTGTATCACTGAAAAGGACGATGATCTTTTCCATCTTGGCTCATGCCGGGATATTCTGCAGAATCACTTCAAAGTCATCAACCTATCGGGATTCGGCTGCGACACCATGAAGGATGGACTGATTGCCGCCGGTGTACTCCTCGACTATGTGCAGGAAATGCAGCAGGCTGCGATAAACCACATCGAGACACTCACCCCCATCGATCTCGAATCCATCCTGCTCATCGACGATTCCTCGCGGCGCAATCTCGAACTCACCCAGACAATAATCGGCGGGACGCGAGAAGGCTCTCTACTCTCGGTCATTGATAAGACCTGTACGCCTATGGGAGCCCGTCTGCTCAAGGATCGTCTGCTTTTTCCATTGCAGGAGATGGAGGAAATCAACAAACGTCTGGAAGCAGTCAATTTTCTCTACAAACACAATTCGCTACGCCATGATCTTCGTGAAACGCTAACCGCCATTTTTGATCTGGAACGACTCAACAGCAGGATGGTATTGGGCAGCGGCAACGGCCGGGACATGCTGGCCATGAAACACTCTCTGGCCAAACTGCCAATGCTAAAAGAGCTTCTGGGCAAATGCTCAGTCCAGCAATTCCAGGAGATTGACGAGCAGTTTGTAACGCTCACGGACCTCTACGAACTGCTTGAAAGCGCCGTCCACGAAGAACCACCCATCACCCTTCGGGACGGCAATCTCATCAAGGAAGGCTACTCGGCAGAACTCGATGAATTGGCAAGTATTTTGCGCGACGGCAAACAGCACATCTTGAATCTTGAAGCCAAGGAACGGGAAGCCACAGGCATTCCCAAGCTGAAGATCGGCTACAATAAAGTCTACGGCTACTACCTCGAGGTGAGCAAGATTCACAGTGATAAGGTTCCAGAGCATTACATCCGCAAGCAGACGCTGGTCAATGCCGAAAGATTCATTACCCCTGATCTCAAGGAATATGAAAATAAAGTCGTCAGTGCCCAGGACCGCCGCCTTGACCTGGAATATAGACTCTTCCTAGATGTCCGTTCAACCCTGGCCCAGGCCAGCTCAAAGCTGCTGGTGGTCGCCAATCTTCTCGCGCAGATAGATTTTTTCACAGCTCTTGCCGAGATAGCCCATCTCCACAATTATCGCCGTCCCACCGTCGATATGGGCGATGAAATCATCATCGAGGAGGGCAGACACCCGGTTATTGAAAAGGCTCTGCCCAGTGGCAAGTTCGTTCCCAATGATATCAGCCTCAACCAGGAGCGCGATGAGGTGATTATCATAACCGGACCCAACATGGCCGGAAAGTCTACAGTACTGAGGCAGACGGCACTCATTGTTTTATTGGCGCAGATGGGCAGCTTCGTCCCGGCGAGTAAAGCCCATATCGGTATCGTCGATAGAATATTCACCCGGGTAGGAGCAATGGATGATCTGCGTCGGGGGCAGTCAACCTTCATGGTAGAGATGAACGAGACCGCCAATATCCTCAATAATGCCACGACCAGAAGCCTGGTTATTTTGGATGAAATCGGCAGGGGAACATCGACCTTCGATGGGCTGGCCATTGCCTGGGCTGTGGCCGAACACCTGGTGAGTAAGGATGATCGTGGCATTAAAACGCTTTTTGCCACCCATTATCACGAACTCACCGAACTGGCTCGCCGGCAGGATCGGGTACAGAATTTTTCCATTGCCGTGCGGGAGTGGAACGACACCATCATTTTTCTTCATAAGCTGGTGCGCGGCGGTACCAGCAGAAGCTATGGCATCCAGGTCGCTGGACTGGCAGGAGTACCGGATAAAGTGGTGAACAGGGCCAAAGAAATACTGCGAACCATTGAAACAGGGGAGCTAGCCGGCAGTGGTGGCAAGAAAAATATCAAGAATATCGCCAACGAGGAGAAGCAACACAAACCGAGTCAGCTTTCTCTCTTCCAGTCGCCCACCGATCCGGTACGAGAATATTTAAAAAAGCTGACCATCGATGACCTTACGCCACGCCAGGCCCTGGAAGTTCTCTACGAACTGGAGAAAATAGCCACATCCGGGAAATCCTGAAAGAAAAAAGCCAGGAGATGCGACTCACTCAATACATCAGACCGATGTTGCGAAGTCCGTTATCGGTCTTCACTCGCCAGTCATCACTGAAGTAGGGGAGCTGCTGCCAGAAGCCCGGGTTGTCCGGCGGTACCTTACCAGGCACACAGCTTGCCAGCAGGCACTTGTAGGGAATCCCCAGATGCATGACAATATCATCCTGCTCATAGCTAATGGGTTGGTCTCCCCCTCTTCCAGCAGTTGCCGACCACACCTCGAGCTTGAGATAATCAAAATCATCTGCCAGACCGTTATCCAGAAAGCGCAACTGCGGCGGAGGCTCAAAAATGTTGCCTGAGCCACTGTAGTTATTTTTGCTGCCATTGCCATCGGGAAGTGAATTGCAGAAATTCAAATCGACATTCCAGATATTGTCGGTGAACTCAACGGGCACCGGGGTGAAGCTGCGGATCATGTTCTGCGGAGGATTGGCACCCGCATCGATCTCATCGCGCTGAAAATCCATGTGGGTGAAATAATTACCATCGAAGACGTAACGCAAACCGGGAAATTCATCGTTGCGCAGGTAAAAGAAAAGATTTCTGGTTGAGGAAAAATAGTTGTTCCGGAAGGTGACGGTGGAGGATTGGGGATAGCTATCCCCTGCTATCTGCTGCCCGGAACCAAAGGCCATATTGCCGGCCGCCCCAATGAATACGTTGTTTTCGACGAGCAAATCACCCGTTCTGTTGCCAATCTGCAGATTGCCATCCTGCCACGGTTGAAAGGCATCTTTCCAGTGCACGGCGGATAACACAAAGACATTGTTGTAGATGTGGACATTGCCGCCCAGATTGCCTATCTGAATGGCCTCCGTGCCACTGCGGACTATCCGGTTATTATAGAGTTCCAGGTTGCGTACCTGGTGTTGCGGCTGTTGCTGGGTGGAGCCGATGTAATACCCCTCGCTGAGAGTGTCATGGATATAGGTATCATGGATTTTGATATTTTCCATGGTGGCATCACCGTTGTCATCGGTTTTCACCACCATGCCGGCAAAACCGACCTGGCGGATTTCCACAAACTCCACTTCAAAATCAGAGGCACCGCCACCGATTGATATACCGCTGACACTTGAACGGACGAAATTATCGTCAACCATTATGCCATAACTGTCCCGGCTGTTCTGGTAGCGTCTGTCCCAGTGGCCAGGATAGTTAGCATCACCAGTCGATGATTGCGGGTCGTACCGGCCAGTCAGCACCCAGTTCTTGCCTCCGCCAATGACAAAGAGATAGTAGTGACCATGCCCACCAACTCTCACCTGTCCGCCGAAGTTGGTAATGATGAGCGGATTTTCCGGGGTTCGATTGGGTAGATTACCTATATTGATAAAATTATAGCTACCTGCCGGAATATACAGACGCTCCAGGCTCTGCCAGTCCACATCGGGAAAGGCAGCCTGAATATCCGGGTAATAGTAGCCTTGCCCATCTGCCTTGCCCGGTAAGACCAGAGTATCTTCGGGCAGCCCCCAACGTCCATGTTTTAAAGGATAGTTAGACGAGGGTGGTTGCTGATCTTCATTGGATCCCAGCAGGAGACTGAATATCGGTGAAAGCGATGAACCCTGGCTGCTGCTACTTGTAGCAGCAGGCTTCTGAGCAGCAAGGGCAATAGTGGTAAAAACCAGGATAGAGAAAAAGGCCAAACAAAGAGAAGGTAATTTATTATTCATGAAATCAAATCTATCATGATTTTTTGATTTATTTCAAGAAATTCTTCTCTTTACCTTAATTGTAAGGCATAGCCCACTTTAACTGCGATATGCCGGGATTCCAGTCACCTCCTGGCCAATAATGAGTGTATGCATGTCGTGGGTGCCTTCATAGGTGTAGACCGATTCGAGATTATTCATATGCCGCATAATCGGATACTCACCCATTATTCCGTTAGCGCCGAGCATGGTTCTTGCCGTCCTGGCAATCTCAAGAGCTATCTGGACATTGTTCATCTTGGCCATGGAGACCTGGGCGGGCGTGTAAGTACCAGCATCCTTCCTTCGTCCCAGCTGATAGGCCAGTAATTGTCCCTTGGTCAGTTCCGTCACCATTTCCGCTAGCTTACGCTGCTGGAGCTGAAAGGCTGCTATCGGTTTGTCAAATTGGATCCTGGACTGGGCATACTCAAGCGCCGTCTGGTAGCAATTGTCTGCAGCTCCCAACGCTCCCCAGGCAATGCCGTAGCGGGCCTGAGTCAGGCAGCTAAGCGGACCCTTAAGTCCCTTTATATGAGGAAGAAGACTTTTCTCCTCGGCAACGATAACATTGTCAAAAACCAGCTCGGAGGTCACCGATGCCCGCAGGCTCCATTTCCCTTTCATCCGTGGCGCCTGAAATCCTTCCGTCCCTTTTTCCACGAGAAACCCGCGTACGCCTTCCTCAGTCTGCGCCCAGACCACAGCGACATCGGCGATGGAGCCGTTGGTGATCCACATCTTGGTGCCGTTGATACACCAGGTGCCATCGCTGTTGCGCACCGCCCGGGTTTTCATGCCCGACGGACTCGAACCAAAGTCAGGCTCCGTAAAACCGAAGCAGCCTATCGCCTCTCCTCTGGCCATCCTGGGAAGCCACAATTTTTTCTGCTCTTTGGAACCGTAGGCAAAGATAGGGTACATTACTAGTGAACCCTGCACGGAGGCAAAGCTGCGGATCGCTGAATCACCACGTTCAAGCTCATACATCAGCAAACCATAGGCTACATTCGACAGTTCGGCGCAACCATATTCTTCCGGTAGTGTCGGCCCCAAAAATCCGAGTTCACCCATAGCTCTGATAAGTTCCTCCGGAAACGCTTCTCGCTGGGCGAAATCGTCAATGACCGGAATTACCCTTTCGTTGATAAAATCTCGCGCTGTTCTTCTCACCAATCGTTCTTCATCGCTTAGCAGCTCCGTCATCCCCATATAATCTGTCATTTCCGTATTCGAGTTCATTCGTTACTCCTTATAAACATTCTCCCAGCGGTTGCCTGTCGTCTGAAGCAATCCCAGGGCTTATGCTCTACTATTCTGCGGGCGTTCCGTAAACTCCTGCCTGCTAATAATGAGCACGTTGTTTTTATTTGTCTTTTTGGAATTTAACCATTATTCTAAGCAACAAAGAATGTTTTAGCCGATTCAGCATCGGATTTTCATCGTTTAGTTGTCATATTCATACTTAATGCTCCGATATTTCTCAATAGTTGTCTTTGTTTGCCTCTCCCTCTTTTCTTTTGAAGTGCATTCCGCAGGGCAGGACTCCCCCACGCTTCGTGATCATTATGAGCAGGCAAAGTTTTTTTATAAGCAGCTGGAGTCCGATGATGAAATGAAGAAGAAGCTGGCTCTCTGGCTCAAGGGGACCCAGAAGTTTCGGCAGGTTTACCTGGCCAACCCGAAGTCTGAAATAGCTCCGGCAGCATTATTTATGCTGGGAACGATGTATCTGCGCATGTATCAGGAATTTGACCATAAGCGTGATCTCTATGAGTCCATAGGATACTATCGAGACTGTACTTCACTCTTTCCCAATCATCGACTGGCAGACGATGCCCTTCTCGCTTTAGGTAACATCTACTTCAAAACTCTTTCTGAACATGAGTCGGCAGCAAAATACTACACCTTTATCGTCGATAAATATCCCCATGGCGACATGCACCCCAGAGCAGCCGAGCAACTTAAGGTGCTTTCAACAAGGTACGACGTGCCGCTTCCAGGGGTTATGGTCGATGGCTCCAAGATTAACAAACTGACCACAGTTCAACCGGTAAAATATTGGTCTTCCGATGACTACAGCCGTGTCATTATCAGAGCATCAGGTCCAGTCTCCTACTCTGCTCGTCTGCTTGAGAAAAACAAAAACAAACCAAGACGCCTCTACATTGATTTCGAAAACAGCTATATCAAGCCAAGATACCGCGCCCCGATTCCCATTGCTGATGGTTTACTTCAGCGCATTCGCACCGGCCAAAACACCAAGGATAAAGTACGGGTAGTACTTGATATAGAATCAATATCTTCCTACAAGATTTTCAGCCTTCCCGACCCGTTCCGCGTGGTTATCGATATTCGCGGTATCGAACGTCCCAAGGTGGCGGCTGTTCGCAAAGAGAAGGGAAAGAAGGACGCTGCTGTAAAAAAGATCGTTGTGCTTAAGGAGAATAATAAAGTTCGTCCGGGCAAGCAGCGCAAGCAAATAGCTGCCACGGTAGAACCTCAGCCGGAAGATAGTCAGGGCACTCTTTCGCTTGCTCAGCAGTTGGGGCTTGGGGTACGTAAAATAGTCATCGATCCCGGCCATGGTGGCAAAGACCCCGGTGCCATTGGTCATGGTTTGAAAGAGAAGGACGTTGTCCTGCGTTTGTCCAAAATGCTTAAGAAAACTCTGGAAGAGTCCATGGGATACGAGGTTATCCTCACCCGGGAGGATGATCGCTATCTTCCTCTTGAAGAGCGCACCGCCATTGCTAATGGTAACAATGCAGATCTATTTCTCTCTGTTCACATTAATGCGCATCCGGCATCGTACGTCCACGGCATTGAAACATATTTCCTCAACCTAACCAGCAACAAGGAAGCCATGCGTGTGGCAGCTTTGGAAAATGCCACCTCCGAGCTGCATATGAGTGATTTGGAGGATGTCCTTGCCGATATTATGAAGAACTCGAAGATTGAGGAATCGTCGAAACTTGCTCAAAACGTTCATTCCACTCTTGTCACCGGCCTCGACAATAGCGGTTACACATTGAAGGATCTCGGCGTCAAACAGGCGCCCTTCTATGTTCTCATTGGTGCTGAAATGCCGGCCATCCTTTTGGAAGTCGCCTTCATAAGCAATCCTGAAGAAGCCAAGAAACTTAAAAATGACAAGTTCTTAGAATCTTTTGCCAACAAGGTTGCCCTGGGTATTGAAACCTATATCAACGCTAACACTGCCCGCCTGGATCTCCGTTGATCACTAGACCGCTTTTAGTCAAAAGCGGATTTCTCTTCTCCTTTTGGCTCAAAGCATTGTAAGTTTGCTGGTACAACTCCGCTTGTAATTCCCCAAACAATTGCCACAAGTCAAAAAAAAAGGCTGCTCCAAAGTGGAGCAGCCTTTGAAAAGCGTTGATAAAAGGCTTTTAATCACATAGCCTTTGATGCCTTTATACGCGCAAGAGCCCGCTGTAAGGCGGCCTCCGCACGAGCCCGGTTGATGCTGTCCGTGCTCTGGCTTATCTGAGCTAGACGCTTCTCAGCACGCTCTTTTGCCTTCATGGCGCGATCAACATCAATCTGCTTACCGTATTCGGCACTCTCAACGAGGAAGGTGATTTTATTGTTGGACACTTCACAGAATCCACCGCTGATCATTAGGCTCTCTCTGGAGCTGCCTTTTTCAAAGGTCAGTAAACCGATTTTTACGGTTGAGAGAAAGGGTGCATGATTAGCGAGTACACCAAAATCACCTCCATAGCCGGGGGCATTGACAATGTCAACATCATCGTCGACCACGGCGCCGGTGGGAGTGACCACTTCTAATCGTATCTGTTGTGCCATTGACCTGACTCCTCTGAGTTAAGATTATGCCTGTTGCTTCGCCTTATCTACAGCCTCGTCAATGGAACCAACCATGTAGAAAGCACTTTCGGGCAGATCATCGTGTTTGCCTTCAAGAATCTCCTTGAAGCCCTGAACGGTATCAGCAACCTTGACGAACTTACCAGCCATACCGGTAAATACCTCAGCTACGGTAAACGGCTGAGACAGGTAACGCTGGATCTTACGTGCCCTGGAAACCAGGAGCTGGTCTTCCTCGGAAAGCTCATCCATACCGAGAATAGCGATAATATCCTGAAGATCCTTGTATTTCTGTAGGGAAACCTGAACACCGCGGGCAACCTCATAGTGATCTTCACCGATAACGTTTGGATCAAGAATACGTGAGGTTGAATCAAGCGGATCAACCGCCGGATAGATTCCAAGCTCGGCAATCTGACGGGAAAGAACAACCGTACCGTCAAGGTGAGCGAAAGTCGTTGCCGGGGCAGGGTCCGTCAAGTCGTCAGCCGGTACGTAAACACACTGTACGGCGGTGATGGAACCTTTATTGGTGGAGGTAATACGTTCCTGCAGGGCACCAAGGTCGGTGGCCAAGGTCGGTTGGTAACCAACAGCAGAAGGAATACGGCCGAGCAGCGCTGAAACTTCAGAACCGGCCTGGGTGAAACGGAAAATATTGTCAACGAAGAACAACACGTCCTGGCCCTGCTCATCACGGAAGTATTCCGCAGCGGTCAGACCGGTCAGACCGACACGCGCACGGGCTCCCGGAGGCTCGGTCATCTGACCGTATACCAGGGCGGCTTTTGGCAGAACGCCTGATTCCTTCATCTCGTGGTAGAGATCGTTACCTTCACGGGTACGCTCACCAACACCACAGAAGACCGAAATACCACCGTGATGCATGGCGATATTGTTAACCATCTCCATCATGATAACGGTCTTGCCACAACCGGCACCACCGAACAGTCCCATTTTACCGCCGAGAGGGAAAGGTACCAGCAGGTCGATAACCTTGATGCCGGTTTCCAGAACGCGAACCTCGGTATCCTGATCGGTAAAGTCAGGAGCTGGGCGGTGTATCGTCATGGTATTCGGGGATTCGATCGGACCGAGTCCATCAACCGGACGGCCAACTACGTTCATAATACGGCCAAGTGCAGGTTCACCAACGGGAATGGTAATCGGCTCGCCACTGTCGCGGGCTTCCATGCCACGAACCAGACCATCGGTAGCATCCATAGCGATGCAACGACAGGCGTTGTCGCCGAGGTGCTGGGCAACCTCGATGACCAGATTATCCGCTTCGTCGGAGATGCCGGGGTTGCTGACATACAGGGCATTCATAATATTAGGCAGATCCCCTGCTTCAAATTCCACGTCCACGACAGGTCCGATAACCTGCATTACTTTTCCTATTCTTTGCTCACTCATAGGGCCTTACCCCTCCTTGAAAGGTCTGAAAAATTTATTTCGATTTATATATGTTATTTAAGGGCTTCGGCACCGCCAACGATATCCATGAGTTCAGCTGTAATGGCGGCCTGGCGAGCCTTGTTATATACAATCGTCAAGTTATCCACAATCTCTTTGCATGCATTGGTAGCATTATCCATTGCAGTCATCCTGGCAGCGTGCTCACTGGCACCAACCTCAAGCATGGCCGCATACACCATAACATTGAGATAGAGAGGTTGAAGAACATCCATGATCTCCTCGGTGGAGGGTTCGTAGATATATTCTCCGGAAATCTTCTTTTCCGGTGCTTCTTCTTCAACCACCGGTTGTACCGGCAGAAAGTGTTTTAACACAGGTTGCTGAATGGCCACTGACTTGAATTCGCCATAGACAATTTCAACCTTGTCAGCGTTGCCTGCAAGAAAATTGTTAGCAACATCGGTGGCGATTTCACGGGCGTTGAACATCTGGAACGATCCCATGATGTCGAGAAACTGTTTTCTCACCTTTCCCGTTTTGCGCAGAGGCTGGAAGCCTTTCTTACCAACACAGACGAGACTGACGGTTTTCCCTTCAGCTTCGTATGCAGCTATCTTCTTTTCGACCATACGGACGATATTTGAGTTGAAGGAGCCACAGAGCCCGCGATCAGAAGTGACAACGACAAGTTCTACGGTGTGAATCTCTCTGACCTCCATAAGCGGAAAGTTGGTGGTGTTAGCGCCACCGGAGAGATTCGACATGGCCTCATTGAACTTGGCAGTATAGGGACGAAATGCCTCCATTTTTTCCTGGGCACCGCGGAGCTTTGCCGAGGCGACCATGTTCATGGCCTTGGTGATCTGGGCGGTTTTTTTAACGCCCTGGATCTTTGTATGAACTTCTTTTAAACTGGGCATAGCTTGGACCTATCTTTGATTAGTTGAGACCTTTGGTCGCCTTGAATGTTTCACCAAAGCTGGTCAGTGCTTTATTCAGTTTCTCTTTGATCGGGTCGGTGAACTCTTCCTGCTCTTTCAGATCTGCAAAGATGGAAGGGTCGTTGGACTCAATGTAGTTGTAAAGTTCCTGCTCATAATCGGCCAGAACGTCAACCGGCAGCTTATCAAGATAACCGTTGGCACCGGCATAGATGATCGTTACCTGCTTCTCCATGGGCAGTGGTTGATATTGTGGCTGCTTAAGGATTTCCACTAGTCTCTCACCACGGATGAGCTGGGCCTGGGTGGCGGCATCGAGATCGGAACCGAAAGCGGCAAAGGCAGCGAGTTCACGATACTGGGCCAGATCGAGACGAAGCGTTCCAGCAACCTGCTTCATGGCCTTCACCTGAGCGGCACCACCAACACGTGAAACCGAGAGGCCGACGTTGATAGCCGGACGGATACCGGAGAAGAACAGGTTCGGCTCGAGGTATACCTGACCGTCGGTAATGGAAATAACGTTAGTTGGAATAAAAGCGGAAACGTCACCTGCCTGAGTCTCGATGATCGGCAGAGCGGTAAGTGAGCCGGCACCTAGTTCATCGCTTACCTTTGAGGCTCTTTCCAGCAGACGGGAGTGGTTGAAGAAAATATCACCCGGATAGGCCTCACGTCCCGGAGGACGACGGAGGAGCAGGGAAAGTTCGCGATAGGATACAGCTTGCTTGGAAAGATCGTCATAAATGATCAGAGCATGTTGGCCGTTATCTCGGAAATACTCGCCCATGGCACAACCGGCAAATGGGGCAATATACTGCATGGGAGCGGGATCAGAGGCACAGGCTGAAACAACGGTAGTGTACTCCATGGCGCCATGCTTACGCAGAGCCTCAACAACGAGGGCCACTGTTGACTTTTTCTGACCAACGGCTACGTAGATGCAGTGTACATCCGTTTCTTTCTGGGCGATGATGGCATCAACACAGAGCGCGGTCTTGCCAATCTGACGGTCACCAATGATCAATTCACGCTGGCCGCGGCCGACAGGAGTCATGGCGTCAACAGCCTTGGCACCGGTGTAGCAGGGTTCATGGACACCTTTACGGGCGATAACACCGGGAGCCAGAACCTCTATCTTGGAAGACAGTTTAGCATCAATAGGTCCTAGACCGTCGATGGGCTGACCGATACCGTCAACGACACGGCCTTCCATTTCCGGTCCAACGGGTACCTCGGCGATTCTGCCGGTACGCTTGACGATATCGCCTTCCTTGATCTTTTCAACCGAACCAAGTACAGCGCAACCGACGTTGTCCTCTTCAAGGTTCAGGGCCAGGCCCATGATGCCTCCGGGGAATTCGAGAAGCTCCATGGCCATACAGTTCTGTACACCATAGACACGAGCAATACCGTCACCTACGGAGATAACGGTGCCTGTTTCATTCAGGTCAACACTGGTTTCGTACTCCCCAATCTGATCTTTGATAATTTGACTGATTTCTTCGGCTTTAATCTGCATCTATTCTCTCCCTTTAATGGAATCTTTCAAACCTGCAAGCTGTGTCTTGATACTGCCGTCCAGAACTAAATCGCCAACCTTGGCGACGATTCCACCGATAAGGGATGGATCGACACTGGTAGACAGCTCCACCTGCTTGCCTGTTAACTTTTCAAGTGCTGCTTTCACTTTGGCCTGTAATTCATCGCTCAACTCCACCGCCGAGGTTACCATGCCATGGCTGACGTTTTTCTCTTCATCAACCATGATTTTAAAGGCCTCAGCAATATCAGGCAGAATTTCAGCTCGTTTTTTCTCAACCAGCAAATTGAGAAAATTGGCTGGAATTTTATCAATTTTTGCAGAACCGATGATACCTGCCATTACCTTTTCCCTGACATCAACAGGGTAGAGGGGATTGGTCAGAGCATCAGCGACTTCCGGATTGGATGTATAAAGCCCGGCGACTCCCTGAAGAATATCGTTGTAGGCTTCATACGCGTCATTTTCTTTGCCAACCGCAAATAATGCTTTGGCATATCTTCGCGCTAAGATTGTCTGTTTCACTGTACGGCCCCTACTTTATCTAAGTAATCTTCGATAATCTTCACCTGATCATCAGCCTTGAGATTCTTCCTTATTAACTCCTCAGCCATGGCCGTGGCCTGTTCAGCTATATCATTTTTCAACGTCCTGCGTGCCACCATGATTTCATTATTTATGGCCATTTCGGCTTGACGTTTCATATCTTCGGCAGACTGTTCAGCTTTTTCCAGGATCTTTTGCTTTTCTATTTCTGCCTGGGCAACAGCTTTGTCGACGATGGTATCGATTTCCTTTTCCATGCCGGCAAGCTTGGCCTCGAAAGCCCGGTAGGTTTTTTCCGCTTCATCTCGTCTGCTTTCCAGATCTTCGATATCGTCTTTGATTTTTTTCTGGCGACCGGCAAGGCCGCTGGCAATTGGTTTGGCGCCAAACTTCACCAGCAGGAAGACGAGAACAGCAAAGTTGAGTACCCGGAAGAACAGATCCCACAGCTTTTCAGGTCTAAGACTGTCACCATGGTGACCATCGCCATGATCTCCTTCAGCAGCGTGACCATCATCAGCTCCATGGGTGGATTCGCTAGCTGCGGCATGACCTGCGCTATCAGCAGCTCCATGGCCTGTATCGCTTGCCGCCCATGCTGTGGCAACAGCAAGAGAAAACAAGAGCGCGACCGCCACCAGTATCAAACCGCTGGTAATGTGCTTTACTCCTCTCATTTTTAGAGACTCCTTCCAAGAATTTTTCCGGCCATGTCGGCTGCAAACGTGTCGAGGCTCTCCTGAAGGCTTTTCCCAGCAGAATCGATTTGGCTTTTCAACTCCGACATCTTCTTCTCTCTATCAGCATCTACTTCCGCTTTAATAGCAGCCAGCTTCTCATTTCCGGCTGCGGCGGCTTCTGTACGCGCTGAGTCCAGTGCTGCCTTAGCTTTGCTGGAAGCCTGGGCCATTTTTTTGTCTACTTCTTCCTGGCGAAGCCGTGCGTCTTTATCAAATCTTTCGATTTCCTCCTGCGTTCCCTTCATTTTCTTTGATCTCTCTCGCAGGATGCCAAGCACAGGTTTGTACAGAACTTTATTCAGAAGAAACATCAATATAATGATGTTAATCATCTGAATAACTAAGGTGATGTCCATCGTAATCATGATTACACGCTCCCGATCGGCTTTGATAAAAACTAAAAAAAATCAGCTATCTGAACTGTGAAACACTATAATTAAAACACGTTGCGGAAAATGCAGGAATGCCATGTTCATCGATAAAAATGAATGGCCATTCACAACGAAAAAACCTTTACTGCAAATATGGACAGGTGTCAACCAATTTGTATAAAGACTACTTATAGCAGTAAAAAAATTGTTACCCGCCTTCTACAATAGCGGTGACAGTATCCGGCACCGCACGGATCGCTTCGCCAATTTTATCAGTCAGGCCACCACCGGCCTGGGCCATATCCGGTCTTCCTCCGCCTTTCCCGCCTACTATTTTGGCAATTCGATTGACCAACTCTCCGGCGGAAATAGTTCCGGTGAGATCTTTGGTGACAATGGCCAGCAAGGCAACCTTACCCTTAATCACGCCGCCGAGGACGGCAACTCCGGAATCCAGCCCATCGCGCACCTTGTCACCGACCTCTCGCAGGGTCTTCGGACTGTCGAGCGTAATTTCAGCCGCAATTACTTTCAGGCCAGAGACTTCCATGGCATTGTTGACCAGGTTACTGATGTCTGAGCCAGCTATTTGTCTGGACAGTTTGGCGATCTGTTTTTCCAGCTTTTTCTGTTCGTCCAGGAGATGGCGTACCTTTGTCTGCATATTCTCAGGCGTGGTGTTCAATAACTCGGCAAGCTCATCCTCACGACGGCAAATCGACCACAGATGATCATAGGCCGGTCGGCCGGCGATGGCCTCGATTCGCCGCACTCCTGAAGCAATGCCGGTCTCCGAGATGATTTTGAACACACCAATGTCACCGGTCGCCGAAACATGCGTTCCACCACAGAGTTCTTTGCTGAAATCGCTGAGGTTGACAACACGAACCTCCTCGTCATACTTTTCACCAAAAAGAGCCGTAGCACCCTCGGCTATCGCATCTTCCCGGCCAAGAAGACGCGTTTCAACAGGAATATTCTGGCGTATCTTGCTATTGACCAACTCCTCAATTTTTTCTATTTCCTGAGTAGTCAACGGTGAGAAATGAGTAAAATCGAAACGTAACCGCTCCGGACCAACCAGAGATCCGGCCTGCTTGACATGCTCTCCCAAAGTTTGCCGTAATGCTGCATGCAGGAGATGGGTTGCTGTATGATTACACGCCGTCTCGGCGCGGCTGGATTGCTGCACTGCAAGTTCAACAGCCAAGCCAGGGGTAAGCTCTCCCCTTTCCACTTTTACCTTGTGCAAAATAATGCCACTTTCGGCCTGGGTACTCATAACCAGGGCTCTGCCACCCTGCCCACCCTGCCAGTTGACGGTGCCGTGATCTCCGACCTGCCCACCTGATTCGGCATAAAATGGCGTCTGCGGGACAACCAGCTGGCCCTGCCCGCCTTCAGCAAGGTTTTGGATTGAGTCACCATTGTCGTCAAGCAATGCTTGCGCAGTAGTTTCAACAACTAGAGAGGTATACCCTTTGAATTCGGTTTGGAGCCCTTTTTCAAGCAATTTTTTGAGACCCTCGCCACGAAGCTTGATGCCCTCACCCTTTTGACCGGCCCTGGATTTGGCGCGCTGCCCTTCCATAGCTTGATTAAAGCCTTTCTCGTCAAAATTAATACCACGCTCAAGTGAGATATCTCTAACGATATCGACGGGAAAGCCATAGGTGTCATAGAGTTTGAAGATGAACTCACCGGAGATTTCAGCCTCCCCGCTCTCTTTCAGTCGCGCCACCTCTTCATCGAGTAGCGCCAGACCATTCTCCAGCGTCTCAAGGAACCGTTCCTCTTCGTTGGTTACCACTTTTTTCAGTAGCACTTCCGCACCTTTCAGGTGTGGATAGGCATCATTCATGGATTGAGAAACCCTGGCGGTAACTTCATCCATGAAAGGTTTGTCAAGTCCGAGGCTTTTGCCGAAACGAACCGCTCGACGAATTATTCTTCGCAGCACATATCCTCTGCCTTCATTACTCGGCAGTACGCCGTCGGCGACAAGAAAGGTCGTCGCCCGGGCATGATCGGCGATAACCCGCATGGCTACGTTTACTTTGTCACTTTCTCCGTATTTTTTCCCAGAAAGTTTTTCCATGGCAGAGATTACCGGGACAAAAAGATCAGAGTCATAATTATTAAATTTTCCCTGGAGAACAGCGGCAACTCGCTCAAGTCCCATACCCGTGTCAATACTCGGTTTGGGTAAACGGGTCATGGTACCGTCCTCGGAACGGTTGAATTGCATGAACACCAGATTCCACAACTCCAGAAAACGGTCGCAGTCACATCCAAGCTGACAGTCCGGCTTACCACAGCCTGCTTCGACACCCTGATCAATGTGAATCTCCGAACATGGCCCACAGGGACCGGTGTCTCCCATGGCCCAAAAATTTTCCTTTTCGCCCATGCGCACAATTCTGCCCGGGAGCAACCCTTCGACTTTTTCCCAGAGCTCCATGGCTTCATCGTCGTCTTCGAAAATGGAGACCCAGAGCTGCTCTTTCGGCAAGCTAAGTTCATTGGTGAGAAAATCCCAGGCGTAGTAGATGGCTTCCTCTTTGAAATAGTCACCAAAGCTGAAATTGCCGAGCATTTCAAAAAAGGTGTGATGCCTGGCCGTATAGCCAACATTCTCAAGATCGTTATGCTTTCCACCGGCCCGGACGCAACGCTGGCTGGTGGTGGCCCTGATATAGTCCCTTTTGTCCTCTCCCATAAAGACGGTTTTGAACTGAACCATACCGGCATTGGTAAAAAGCAGCGTTGGGTCGTCAGCGGGTACGAGCGAAGAGCTTTCGACAATGGCGTGATCGTTTTTTTCGAAATATTCTAGAAATTTGGCGCGAATTTCATTCCCTGTCATAGGCTTTTTGCGTTGGTTAATTGACGGTAAAAGTGTAATTGCCCAGAAAAAGTGATATTACTTACTCGCTTTACTGAATTCAACTATATGCGGCAGCAGTTCTTTAAACTCAGCAGTTCCTGCTTTGCCGAGAAGTTCATACACCAGCATCTCGGCAGGACCGACAATTGCGCCGAGTTCCCTGAGTCTGGCAAGTCCAAGCTCATGATTTACCAGACTTCTTGAAGAAACTCCATCTGCCACAATCCAGGGGGTCAGCCCCTTCTCCAAAACCCCCACCGCACTTTGATAAATACAAATATGGGTTTCAACTCCTACCATAATAATAGTCGAAACGCCAGGGGAGAGATCATCGACAAGCTTTTTGGTTTCTTCGTTGCGATAGGCGCTGAACTCGACCTTGTCGGGTCTAGGCAGATCAGCAACCAACTCTTCCAGCTCATCCACATAAGGACCCAGTCCCTTGCGATATTGAGTATTAGCAATTATGGGGATTTCCAGAGTACGGGCACTGGTGATCATGAATTTGATCACCTTGACCACCCGATCAACATCAAAGATCTGGCTCATCAGGCTTTTCTGAGGGTCAACGATATGCAAACAACAATCAGCGGGACGTAACAGCTTGTAATGGCTCATTTCTCCCTCCTTAACTTGTTCAGATATGAAAGCATACCAATATCTTCATTTTCAGACGTCGATTGAACACCAGAATGACCTGACAGTAAAGCTTTTTCTCCTTCAAAGCTGATGGAATTGTTGCTTTGTCGGTGGCAGCTCAAAGGCGGCATTTATATATGACCCTGTTAAACTTCACCAGCCCATTTACCTGCTTTACCGGCCTGATAGAGATCCAACAAGGTCTCGAGACCACCTGAGCGAAATTTTTTCACCAAATAAAGAAAGAGATAAGCGGTTTGCATGGCATCCCCCAAGGCGTCATGTTCCGTGAAAACAGGCAGATGAAATTTCTGACTGACAGTGCGCAGGTTATAGCCACTATCCACGGAGCCATGATCATGATACCAGCCGCTTAATTTTCCCTGATAACCACGAGCGAGGCGCATTGTATCAATGGTCGGATTTGCCACTGTCCCACCACAGAGTTTACGGCAAATTTTATCGAGGAATTTCATGTCAATATCGATGCAATGCCCAACTATCAATGAATTCCCCAGAAATTCCAGAAATGCGGGTAACACCTCCTCCATTTCAGGAGCGTTCTTCAATTCTTCCGGAGTAATCCTATGGATCAGGGTGGCGGTGGTATGCTTCATCCGGCGTGGCCGAACGTAGGAGTGATATGTTGCACCAAGATCAATCTGCAGATTCTCGATCCTGACAGCGCCAATGGAAATAATCTCACCACGTCTGCTTCCCAGGCCGGTCAGTTCCGTGTCGAAAACTACGAAGGAATAATCTTTAAGAGGTTTTTTCCGGTCAAAACCGGAAAAATAATTCCTATTTGCCTTGATGAGTGGAGATTTTGGTCTTAACCAGTGCAACACTGTTATATTACATCCTCTCGTGAATATGTTCTTCCTCAGGCAACCCACCTAAACATTGAAACTCTGATTTAACTAATACCAAATTTTCTCTCCAACAGGGCTTGTAGTTTCTCTATCACTTCGAAGGCGTCCTTGAGCATGGCTCTTTCCGTCGAGGTGAGATTTTGCGGCTCAATATAGTTATCAGGTGCCTGTTGCATCTCGATTTGTTCAAGTTGATGGACAATGCGCAGCTGCATCTGCAATTCGTACGCCTTGATGGCAGCCGTACAGAGATCCATGGGTAGATACCCCTCTCCCTGCAGAGCCTCTAGTCTGGCAATGGTATTGGTCTCCTTGAGCCCGTGTTTAAGAGCGAACAGTCTGGCAAAGCCGACAATGGGCACCAGACCGCGGAGCTTGACATCGAGCCTGTTTTTGTGCTCGCCATTGCGCTCGACAATGAAATTTCTAAAGAAACTGAGAGGAACCTTGTTGGCCAGGCAATTACGGGCAAGCTGGTAAAAGAAGTGCTCTTGCCCAGGAAGAATATCGATGAGATGGTTACGCAGGCTCACCGCCAGCTTCTCATCGCCAAACCCGGCCCGAAAATCAAAAAATATGGTGGCATCAAGCAACTCTTCCGGCTTCGAATCGTTGGCCCAGGAAGTGAAATATTGTTGCCAGACTGAGAAAGGCTGACACCAACGGGGATTGGAGGACATTACTTCGCCGGGACAGAGCGGATAGCCACACTTGGTGAGATGCTGGATCGCCCTGGTTCCAAATTCCTGAAAGTAGGCTTCGGTCTGCTGCTTCTGTGTGGGACTGAAAGGGTCAGCATAGATAATGCCATTATCCTGGTCAGTGAGAAAGGTCTGCTCACGCCTGCCTTCACTGCCAAGCAGCAGCCAGCAGTAAGGCACCGGCGGCTCACCCATTTCCGCTTCGAGCAGGCTAAGTACCCGGCGCACAACCTGATCATGGAGCAGCGAAATCATTCTGGAGATGCTACCAGCCTTGCCTCCCTCCCGGATAAGATTTCTTATGATACCAGGAACTTTGGAGACAATAGGGTAAATGCCCTGCATTTTCCTTTGCTTGTTTATCTCCTTGAAAAGATAAAAGGGCGAACTTCCCTGCAAGACCATAATATCATGGGAAGTGAGAACCCCGATAATGCGACCACCCTTCTCCACGGCAAGATGCCGAATCCCTATAGCCATCATTTTCAGCAATACCTCGAAGCAGATCTCCTCGGATAGAACACTGTGCACCGGCATGGTCATAATGTTTTCCACAGGCTTATGATAATCCATACCGGTTGCCACCACCTTGGTCCGGAGATCGGTATCGGTAATGATTCCGACTATATCTTCCTCATTTTCAGGGTCATAGAGCAGCATCGAGCCAATTTTCAATCTGGCCATCTGCTGAGCAACTTCCTGAATTCGGCTCTTCACCGACATCTTTTCCACCGGTTTGGCCAGATCACCTGCGGTTATGGTAAAGAGGTAGAGCTCCTCTGCAGGCCGCATAGAAACCTTCTGGTGGCGGAGCTCCCGGTATGCTGTGCTGACAACCTGGTCGGAAAAACTTTTGAGATAAAAATGGGAGAAGGCTAGGTTATTTTTTACCAGATCGAGAAATACTTCCCTGGGAAGAAGAAAACAAAATGTGTCTTCTATGGTTTCAATGTTGAGATTGGCACGAGTGCCGCGAATGATACCTAAGGCACCAATATAAGCTCCCTCACCCCGGTAATCCTTGAGAACCTCTTCACCTTTGGCATCAATCAGGAATGCTTTGACTCCGCCTCGCTGGATAAGATAGAGATGAGTGATGACCGTTTCATCGACGGTCATCAGTCTTGCACCTTTGGGGAAAAAGTCGATACGACAATGGTTGCCAAGATTATTGAGTTCTGCGTCGCTGAGAATCTTGAACGGCATTATCGTCTTGAGAAAGCTGACGATCACCTCAGGGGCTACGGCGTGCGGCCCAGTTACAACTTCATGCTCACTTGTCCCTTTTTTCCCAACCATTATACTCCCGATATGCCAGTGTCCCCACTTTTTTGCCAGCCAATACCACCAGCACTAAAAAATAATGTTATGCTAGCCGTTTGCAGCAGAAATACGGGTTAAGCTTACACCTTAGCAGCCTTCCATACCGTCTGACTACCACCTGACTACCTTTTTGTGCGGTTCTAACCAAAAAAGTCTTTACAAAATCAACACGGGTATTAAACTTGTCGCTAAAATAATTCATAAAGGTGCAATATGAATATGAAAGACGAACAGATTCAAGCTGTCGCCAAAATCCTAAAGTCAATGTCGCATCCGATCAGGCTAAAAATTCTCTGCCTGCTTCAGGACCGCGAGTTATCCGTTGGCGATATACGTAATGAAGTTGAAACTACTAACGCCAACGTATCCCAGCATCTTAATATCCTTCGCAATCAAGGAATCATCGATTTCAGGAAAGATGCCAATTTTATCTACAACCGGATAACTGACAAGCGCATTCTTGAACTCATCATGAAGATGCAGCAACTTTTTTGTCCCGATTTCGAAAAATAGCAGAAGTAAGCGCGATAGCGTTGATCATCTCGATTGGATGCATTTCATCTCCAGCTCCCTTATTATGATACGCCCCTGCATTAAATCTGCCTGGCAACCAATAATTCACCCGTAAAATTGTGTTACGCATTGCACCTTGTCAAGAAATATGAACAAGGTTGAGGTCACTTGCTTTAGCTTTGGCTGACCTCCATATCGAACGTTTTAGATGGGCAGGATATGCATCTCTTCCTGAATCTGATGATTACCTTGAAGCAAAAGGCCGTGCCTACCATCGATTGCCACTGGATCGCCAAAGCGAATACGGACTCCGTTGATTTCGCAGTATTGCCCGGTCTCATAAACCTGAAGGTGTTTACAACCAACAACACAGGTTTTTTCCAGGCGAACCGCCACAACCGAAGCGTGGGAAGTTTGCCCGCCTCTTGAAGTTATAAGCCCATCAGCCATGTTTATTACCTTGACATCTTCCGGAACCGTATCCTGCCTGAAAAGGATAAGCTGGCTTTCTGGATCTTTTTGCCGAAGTTCCCAAATATTCTCCTCGGAAAAAACAGCACGTCCTGAAAGAGCCGAGCCGGAGACACCAACTCCCTTACCAAGCACATATTTGTCGAAATCCTTCTTCTCGGCAAATACATTGAGGCGTTCTTTCTTCTTGATGGTGATCATATCCCGGGTCTGCAAGAGATAGAGGTCCTTTGGCGATGGTCCTTCAAAGGTGAATTCAATCTCCTGAGGATTCCAGCGCTTCTCGTAGACCAATTCTCGGGCGATGAGCAAGAGCTCCTCATATATCTCAGGAAAACGCTTCTCCAAGGTTTCCTCAACGGAACGTCCATCAAGCTCTGCTTGTTCAACCGAGATAGCACAGCTGGTAACCAGTCCCGAAACAATATCCTCACCCTGATCGCCGTAGGCGTAATCACCCCAGAGGGCGACACGCTGCACCTTGCGATAAGGATGTGAGGTAAACAGAACACCGGAGCCAGCCGAATTGGATCGGTTGCCAAATACCATTTCCTGCACAATGACAGCTGTTCCCCAGGAGTTGGAGACATCCATAACCTTGCGATAGTCATTAGCCTTTGGTAATTCCCAGGAATCAAGAACCCGTTCAATTGCCCCGACTAACTGCAGCCAGGGATCTTCAGGAATACCATACCCCCTCTGGCGCACCAGTTTCTGATAGGCGAGGGCCAGTTCCCGCATCTGTTCCGGTGAAAACTCACGCTTGAGTTTGACCTTGTACCTAGCCTTGGCACTGTCCATAAGCTCTTGAAAATCCTCGCGCTTCATCCCAGAAATCATGGCCCAGGATTGGACGAATCGCCGATAATTATCCCAACAAAGATAGGCATTACCATGCTCGCGGATATGCTCTTCGATGAGTTCTTCATTGAACCCGACATTATGAATTGTTGCCATCATCCCGGGCATGGAGATGGCTCCACCGCTACGCACCGAAAGCAGCAATGGCTTATCAGGAGAGCCGTAGATTTTTCCGGTGCGCTGTTCAATTTCGTTTAGGGAATTTCTTACCCTTTGCATGAATTCCTCGCGCGCCCGGGAAAATCCAAAGACCACGTCGCGGCAACGAAACACCTCCGTAGTGATGACAAAAGCTGCCGGCACCGGCCTCTTGTCGTTGATCAGGTTGAGCAGATTAAAACCTTTATTACCCAGATGGATGAGGTTATTGGTAAAGGGATTGACCGTATACAATGAAGAAATCGATTTTTCCGGGTTATAGGTCATCAACAGATCGATTTCTTCCTTATCAAGAATATCTTTCTGGTTCTCCAGAGTCTGCAAGATGCGTACGATGAAATTATCGAGGTGCTGCAAGCCGAAGGTGGAAGCGATCAGATCACGGAAAAACGCCTCGGAAAGCCTGTGCAGGGTAAAAACCTTGTCTCTTGCATCAAACTGTGAACGATACTTGGTCAGGAGATCGTCCTTGTTGATTTGCGGGATGATAATGGAGAGGTTGTTCTGATGAATGTTAGTGTAAAAAGCGTAGATAATGTCCTTGACGCCCTCGGCCATACCCCGGAATATATCAAGATACTGAGTGTAGGAAAAGCGTCTGACCTTAAGCGAGTTTTTTAAAAGCGAGAGATAGATCTCCAGCCGTCTTGAGGTGATGCCATCGATTCGCAAAGCCCGGAGATATAGATCAAGACAGGTAACTACTCGAAATAGGGTTGCCTGGGTTATGAAATTGAGATTGACGGTTTCAGCAAGATTTTCAAGATAGATGTTGGCCAGATTTTCCAAACGGAAGGTCAAGCTCAGACTGTCAAACTTTCGTTCCCGATAGCGGCCATAGACCGAGGGAATATCAACAGCAATGTGACGCTTATAGTAGATGTCCTCCTGCGCTTCGAACTTCTCCTCAGAAAGAATGATTTTTTTGAGAATTTCCAGGCGAAGCAGCAGCGAACGTAAGCCATGAACCGTATCGGCGCCCTCGAGTTCGTCAAGCAAACCGTCCATACCTTCGATACCATCCCGTGAAGCCTGCTGAAGCTCGGAACGCAACTCCTGGAAACCGAGATTGTACTTTTTATCAAGCAGCTTGTACATATGGACAAGCAATTCAAACCGCCGTTTTTCGGTGGTGGAAATATCCTGCTGAGCATCCAGGTAATCCTTACATTGTTGGGAATCGAGATCGAGAATGTCGTCCATATACTGAACGTCAAAATCACTGGTTATCCGATTGGCAAGAATGTGCTGTTCATCAAAAAACCTGCCTGACACCTCCACCTGGCTGTAGACCTCTTCCGGTAAAAAGGGCTTGAGCTCCTCCCTGTCCGCTGATTTCCAGAAGATAAAAATCGCCCTTATAAAATTGACGATGAGATTGGAGCTCTCCACATGACTCTGCTTGCGCAGAAAGTGAATGAGGATGTCTTTGCGCTTGTGAAGCTCGTCGAGTTCGGTGGAGACGTCACGCAGCTCACCCTCGGCGCCAATTTCATTGAAGAAAACCGGCATCAACTTGGTAAACTGTTTGGCCAGATTGTAAATCGGTTCGATTGGATGATTGAGCAGTTCGGTTATATCACGTTGAAAAAGATCCGTGTCTTTGACACAAGTGCCAGTCAATTTGATGTTGATGATGAGCGCGGAAAAAAGCGTTGAACACCACTTTGGCTCCTGTTCAATGAGTTTGAGCCAAACCCTGATATTGCTGAGATGGGCCGGATTGATGAGGGGCTGCCAGTCCTCATCGACGCCGATGACATTGGCATATTGAAAGCCGAAGCGAACCACACTGAACAGATAAGCCTCGACCATCCGGCTGTTGCCCCGATTAAAAACTTCGGTACCCAGCACCTGGATGCACTGCAGGGAGGTATGCGGATATTTGCTGACATTGGCCCGGAGAAGCTCGAAGGTGGTTAACAGAAACTCTTCAATTTCCTCGAAGCTCTGCTGCCTGACCAGTTGGACGAGACTACGATTGATCTCCCGGAGTGATTCTTCATGGATGAGATAGAGCCCCTCGGTATCCATGATCTTGAACAGAAAAAGCAGCTTCCAGTTCTCTGCAACCGCACCGACGGCCTTCTTCGATCGTACCTGTGACCCATTTTCCTCGGCAAACTCAGCCAGGTTGGCAGGGATCTGCTTATAATAGCGGACAATATCAACATGGGCAGGCAACTCCAGCATCTCAGCTAAGCCGCGGGAGGCATTGTCATCAAGTGTTATAGCTTTCAAGCTTGTTTTATATTCCCTGATTGCCTCATGGCTGATTGCCGCAAATAACTCGGAGGCTTGAAAATCACTTGAGGCTATACCGCTACGCTCCAGGAACCACTCCAGAGGGTCAACTTCCCCCAGCCAGTAATGGTAGTTTTTCAACAAAACCGTGCGCATCAGGATCGCAAGGGGGTAGAAGCCGAACTCGCTTCGCCTCCCGCCGGCCTTCTCAAAAAGCAATGTCGCCAAGCGTTTCATGGGATGCTGGCCCTGCACTATGTGTAGCATAACCGGACTTTCACCATCCTCCAGTTTGCGCATTCTCTCAAAGAGTTCGTTGAGAAAAGATTCATAACGCAGCAGCATATCATCATCGAGAAGTTGAATCATTTTCTCGATCCAGGCCAGTTTGGCTTCGATAATCTGCACCAGTAGGAGGCTGTTTTTTTCTGAATCCTTTATAGCCTCAAAAAAAATCTGGGCAAAAAGGCGCATGGCCTGGGGACCCTGTTCATGTCGGATGAAATTGTTACTGTTGCGCAGGACAAAACTGCGGTAGAGTGGCATGATCAGCGACCAGTTACGAAAGGGATGACAGATTTCATACAGCAAACTTTCCAGACTTGAGTGAATGCCTTTAAACCGGCTAACGATCTCCAAAAGGGGCTGAAGTTCTTGGGCAATAACCACTTCTCCAGCCGTCTCCATAAGATTGGCGCGCAAGGCGTCGGAGTCTATGCCGGTGGCAAGCTGCTGGTTCTCAACACTGCTTTCAGTCATTACGTGTTCATCTCCTGATAACTGATTCCGGACGAGTTGAACGTGCAACCCGTATCATCCTCATATCAATAATGGTGAATAATTCAATATTAGGCAATTAAAAAATCGGAAGATTCTCCGCAAGCATTGATTTAGCCACGACTATTGAACGCGAATTCTACCGCTCGTCCTAATTCTCAATATGGGTTAGCTAGCTTAAATTAAGTATTGGAGCTAGACCTGTGTCAACTTCGTAGTGAGAGTCTGCCATTCCTGACATTTCAAGGCAGCTTTAATCACACTCTTTTATTCATCTAACCTTCGGAAGACTAGCAATGCAATTAAAAGCATTGCAAACATTAATGTAGTTGACATGTTTTTCTAATATAATGTATTAATTATAAAATTATGAAATATTTCTAAATATAGACGTCATATAATTTGTCAAATTGTCAACATTGCTCATATAAGTTGACAATTTGAGATTATCTTACCTTAATAAATTTTATTCGATTTACATTTCTACTTTTCTAGCTTTTATCATGAGCTGAATTTGAGTGTGTTTGAAAAGTTTTTACGTGGACATCAACAAGAAGTTGGAGACTATCTCAGATCAAGCAGGACAGACAAGCAACACTTACCTAATGCATTAGAATTGTTTATATAAAAAAACACTTCGTCAACAACTCAAATACCATCTAGTTTGTTGACAGGGTACTTTTGCACCATGCCAACACTAGGTGTAGTTTCTCGTTATTTTTTAACATTTCAAAACAAGTAAGATTTTTGAATATTGAAAACAAAGCAACGCTCTATTTGTTGGATAGAGAGTGATTTAAGCAGTTATAGTTCCCCCTAACACCCTCATGGCCAACTTTTTTTAATTAACAACGGTGTTTGGATTGGAAGATTTATAACCACCATTACTCAGCCAATCCATACCAAGAGGTTTACCTTCGGTTTCATCTTTGGTTTTTACGTATGGATAATCCTCGCCAAATTATGCAAAGGCAAACCTTTACGATAACCTGATCAGGCTTTATGGGCATTTAAATGAGGCATTGGCCCAGCCTGCCGATCACAACAAACTCATTGACGATAGACATGCGTAAAATGATGTGGACGGAAGATCTATGCTGAGCAAGGTGACTGAAATTGGAAGCTCAGCATGGAGTCATAAGGAATATTCCAGCTAACCTGTGCTAAACCTATCCCCTGATACGAACCTTTTTCAGATGATTTTACCGTCGGATTCTGGAGCAATTTCATCTCACCTGTTATTCCAGTACACTCCCCTGTTCCCCCGGTAATTTTTATCCCGCCACTAGTGGGCCCAGTACCGCGAACACCAACAACATCTTGAATACGCCCAAAAATCTTATCACCATTGGCACAGGTAAAAACAATCGCGCCATTGCTCTGAAAATTACCATCTACGGAATAAAGAGTTCCCATGGCCACAAAAGACGCATTTACAAAAGGGCTGTTTGCAGGCGCCTTCGACAACTGCCCCCATTTCTTTCCAATTTGCCTGAACATGTCCTTCCAGCATTTTGAGGATTTGCACGTTTCCACTTTTACCGGTTCGCAGCATACCGCTACCCTGCTTGGACATTTCAGCGAGAACTGGAGATGGCAAAGCAACAAGACCCAGAATCATTAGAATTAGTACGAAATGATTTTTCTTCATGATACGCCTCCTCTTATTTTTCTTCCTGATATTTTTCTTGGTAGCGATGCTACCGGCAACCATTTATTGTCGCTTTATTGTGAGCATTTCTTGGTTAAAACGCGATACTGGACGGTCGGCATATCATACTTATGATTGATAATGAATTTATATAAACTGATCGATGATTATAGATATTCTCATGATCAATTTATTTGTTCTTCCAGATAATGCATATCCGGATTTTTAAATTTTTGATATGCCAGGAATAACTGATACCTGAAGGAGGCAACATGAAGATTCTAATGGTTCTCACCTCACATGGTAAGATGGGTAATACCGGCAAAAAGACGGGCCTCTGGTTGGAAGAATTTGCGGCACCATATTATTTCTTCAATGACAACAATGCGCAAATCACCCTGGCATCCCCAGAAGGAGGACAGCCGCCCGTTGATCCAAACAGTACTGTTGACGATGCCCAGACTGAGGCAACAGTACTGTTTGGATCAACGGGCGGCTGTCCTCCTTCTGGGGATGCCAGGGTGAGTTGCGCATTGTTGTCATTGAAGAACTAATATGGTGCCGCAAATACTTCCAACCAGATCGGAA